>Ga0302140_10000032_pt1 | contig 142505 bp, 126 predicted proteins | sample I_Bog_E1_1_FD_202095 | JGI IMG/M metagenome (GOLD analysis project Ga0302140, IMG submission 202095) | Peat permafrost microbial communities from Stordalen Mire near Abisko, Sweden - I_Bog_E1_1 | ecosystem: Environmental > Terrestrial > Soil > Wetlands > Peat | place: Sweden: Abisko... | reverse complement strand
GTTTCCGCCGTTATCCTCCAATTTAACCGTGCCGCTGGTGAGGCCCGAAACCGTGCCACCAATGCTGTAAGTGGTGGCGGCCGCAGATGGGAGGGAACAAACCAACGTCACAATGATCGCTGCCAGTAGGAATGATTTCATCACATTTCTCCGTACCGAAACTCCGTCATAGCCGGAGAATCGGCACCGTTGGAATCGTTAGGTTGTAGTGCCGAAACACCGCGGGGAGAAGCGATGTTGTTTGGGGGACGACAGTATCTCACTGAGCATCGTAGATTTCAACACGAAATCAGAGGCACTCAGTTATTGGCACGGATAATACAACACCTTTCTTGTCACCGATAGTATGAAAGATTTTGCGCACTATTGTGGAGGAGGCAGTTACGTTCCTGGTGGCTTGTCCGGTTGCAAAACACCTTTGCCAGGTCAAGCTCCGAGTGGCACGCTTCTCAGATATTGACGATTTCTTCGGGACGGAACTGCGCAAGAATTTGCAACCTTGTTACAGCTTGGGCACAACCAGCAACGTAATCGACTGCGCGGGGAAGGTCGTACTCAGGCTGCTGTTAGTGCCTCCAGCCGCCGGAGGGATCACGGTCAGACTGGGCTGCGCGACGATCGCGCCTAAATTGGCACTGCTGTAAAGAAAAACCTTGGCCGCACCGTTCGGAGTAAAGTTGGCCAGCGAGAGAGTCGAGGTCAAGTCGCCATACGTCTTGTTGATGACGACCACAGTCACATTACTATCCGCGGTGCGCAGCGCTCCATACACCGAGAGGTTTCCCTGATTGCCGCTGGTCGAGGCTAGCGCCATGTCGCCAAAAGTCGAGTTGGCGCCATCATAGTTTCGGTAAATCTGGAATGCCGTCATGCCCGGCACTTGCGACGTGGGATTGGTCGTCGGCCAAAAAGTTCCCAGATCAAGCCCCTCGCGCCCGAAAATCCCCAGAATGTCGGCCTGCGCCAGCGCGCCGTTAATCGATTCCAGTCCGCCCCAGTTGTATTCGTCGATGGCCAGCTTCGTGCCGGGATAGTCCTTGGCAACCCAGCCCATCATCATCGGAATCACTTGCGGAGCCTGCGCCGGCGGAGAGCAACTCGTCGTATAGTTCAAGTCGGTGGTGTAGTTCGGCTGCTGATAGTTCGGATCGGTGTAAGTTGAATCCCAAAATACTCGAGTCGAGTTCAACCGTGCCTGTTGCATTCCGGTGTCGCCCGCCGTGGTAAAGGCAACGGAAGCGCCGTTGTACTGTGCCGCAAAATAAGTATGCAGGTCCACGTAATCCAGCAGGCGCACGTTATTCGTCGCTTCGTACGCCGCGAACTGCTGCAGATAATATTCGATCAGCGGGATGCCATTATGCGCCTGGCGGTCGATGGGATTGCTCCACGGCCCAAAGCACGGACTACCGCTGCTCCATCCGGATTCGACGTCTTTCTTCGAGTAAAAATAATCCCACCAGAAGTCAATCACCGGACCGCTCACTGCCGCCGTCGGATCGGCCGCCTTAACGGCCGCAGCCGTTGCAATGCCGTTGGTCGTCACTTCGTCGTAAGTGAAGGCCACGGGATGCACGTCGCGCTGCGTCGCATCCCACCAACTGGGCTCGTTGTCCAGATCGTAAATCGCAACTCCGCCATTCGCCGCGCTGCCGAACTTGCCAACCAGATAGCTAACCCAATTCCCAGCCCATGACGGTCCGACCGCAGTACTCGTAGCCGTCGGATCATTGCCCGTGATATCGGTTTGATTCGGCATCTCTCCGTCGCCGCAATTCGAGTTGTAGGGATCGAACGAATACTGGCTGGGATAACTCGACGCCGGAAAGCCGCAGTTGATGTTGTCCTTCGCTACCCAGCCCTGGACCGGCACGGTTCCAAGAGTTTTCGCCCCAATAGAATTATTGCTCAACACCAGCGCGTCGAACGCCTTCTCGCCCGGCACCGCAGGCAATCCATCCCCACCGGTGCCGTCGCCGTTCTCAAAATACCAGTCGGCCGCAGAGTTGGTTACGTCCAGCAGATAGTTGTAGCGCGAAGTCGAGTCTCCGCCCCAGCGATCAATCGGAACGTTGATGTTCTTCGCCGTAGTAGAGTCCAGCAGGTAGGCGTTCACGCCGTAGATGTAAGGGCTGATAGCGCGCGTCTGATTGCCAGCATCCACCTTCAACGCGGGCCCAGCCACGGTCGCGGGAGCCGCAAGGTTCACCGTCGCACTGCCGCTCTTAGTAAGGTCCTGCGTGCTGGTCGCCACCACGGTCACGGTAGCCGGAGCCGGATAAGGCGTGGTGTAAAGCCCACTTGTGTTGATCGTCCCCGGGCTCAAAGTGCTGCCCGATGGCGCCTGCACCGCCCATGTTACGCCGCTGCTGAAGTCTCCTGTGCCGGCCACCGTCGCGGCAAACTGCACCTGAGTTCCAATGGTCGCAGGGTCGGGATTAGGACTTACGGTCACCAGGGTGATCGAGGGTCCCGAACTTATGGGCGTCCCCGCGCTTCCCCCACCACCGCAGCCCGTTGCTACTAGGCTGAGCCCAGTTCCTATCAACAGCGCCGACGCGCAAGCCAGATTCCTCACGCGGCAGATTCGAAAGCGTTCGAGTAATCGGCAGGTACCACGCGCGAAGCCGCCAGTAATCTTCCAGGCACTATTCATCGCGTTACATCTTACCGCGCTCCGCCTGCCCTCCAGCAGGTTTTCTTCGGAGGATCATATGACGAATCGAGATCGGTACGAGCGAATCGAGCTTCGTGGGGCGGTTGAGATTCGTATCAGGGCACGCCTTCAGGCGTGCCGCACCCGCACTCCAGTGAATACGCCTTCAGGCGCTGGATTTGGCAGTTCCACTCGGCGTTCCCACCTCACTTCTTCGGCGCCGAAATCGCCATCGGAAACGTAGCAACCAGATACTCTCCCTGATCGCTGTCGATCGCATCAAGCTCCAACAACTCCACGGTTCGCGACATCACCAATCGCGTGCGATAGTAATAAGTTTTTCCGGCCTCTGCCGTGAAGTGCGCCAGCTCAAAGCGCTGCGCCACCAGCGATGACTGCAGCATAATGCACACGTGGTGATCTCCCGGCTCGACCGCCTCCGAGAAATACGAGTTGCCATGTTGCGCACCGACCCAGGCTCCGTCCATCCCGACCTTCACCGTTGGATACCCCAGGGTATTGTTTGTGCCAGCGTCATGAAAAAAGTAAACCCGCGCCTTCCCCGCATCTGGCGGCGTGAACGTGTGCTGGGAATCGTCCAGCTTCACCTTGAAGCTGACATTGTCGCGGCCGCACGCCGCGGTTGAACCCACTGGCACAGTCTGCCCAAACGCCGTCGCTGCAAGCAATAGAACCAACCCAAATTTTCCCATAGTTCCTCCGTACCCAAACGTTAACTCGTAAGACTCTTATCCTAAGGCGCAACCAAAGCCAGCGCGGGCGCGCCGCCGACTTTCAACTCGCGAACCTCGCGCATCTTCACCGTGTCGATCACCAGGATGCTGTGCTTCTGCGGAGCCATCGCATACAACATCTTTCCGTCATTCGCAATCACCGCGCTCCAGAACGGCATCTTGGTCTTGATAGTCCCAACCTTGCGCCAAGTGAGCATGTCAAATACATGAAACTCCCCGGCCAGCGCGTCATTCGGCCGCAGGTTCGGAGACCGCCCGTAATCCAGATAAAAGCGGTTGTCATAGTGCTTCTCGTAATCCTTGTTGAAGCCAACATAGGCCCGGCTGCTATCAGACGCAGTCGGCCACGCCGCCGGAGGCACGCGATTCGGCAGCACAGGACGCGCAGTCGTGTCCGTAAATTCGTGCGTGACCAGATTCATCTTAAAAACTCCTCCGTCGCCACGCACGATCGCGATCTCCTGATTGTCCGGAACCTCAACTGCCAAAGCCGCGCCCACTCGCCTTTCCCACGGAAGCTTGATGTCTTCGTTTTGCAACTCGCGCGATTCACCGTCAACTCGAATCAGCCGAATTCGATTCGATCTCGGGCAAAGAATATCGAACTGATCTTTGCTGGGATAAGAAATGAACCGCCCCGGTCCGCAGTTTCCCAGATGCACCGTCCTCTGCGAAAACTCCCCGCTCTGCGTGTCGAACGTGGCGAGCAGAAACGCATCCGCCTCCGCCGATTTCGGCGTGTCCCTCAGAATTCGCAGCGCCAGCCCATCGCCGGAAACAGCCATCGTCGAAAATGACGGCAGCACATTGCCCACTTCGCGGTCATCCACCGAGCTCCTTTGCACCGCCACGCCACGCGCGGTGTCGATCGCCGCAAGCTCGCTCGAATCTCCCTGCGTAATCGACGCAACATACAGCCGGCTTCCATCTGGCGATAGCGCGAAATCCGCATTGCCGCCAGTGCGAATGCTGCCCATGACTTTGCCGGCTTCAGGCTCGACCAGCCATACGCGCCCTCCCGGCCCACCCGCATCCGGTTTCGCATCGAGCACATACAGCCAACCAGCCTCAGGCTTGGTCCAACTCTCAACTTCAATCTTCGACTGCGCCGAAGCGCCGGCCTGCGTGGCCGAACTGGTTTGCCCAACTGCCGCGCCCGCCCAGGCCGGACGATCCGCCAAGCCCAGCGCAAACAATAAAGATATGGAAAGGAGAGACAAGCACGGCAGGAGATTCGCTTTCATACATCGCCTCCACAACTCGGGTGTACTGCGAACTGCTTACCAGAGTTGCCCCGTCATCCGGTTAGACGTGAGACCAGAACAAAGGCTTTACAGAGAAAAGTATAGATACTGCAAATGTATGTAAAGACGAAAACATCTTCGTGCAAAGCAACTGCAATGCCAAAAATCGAAGCGCGCACGGTTCCGCGTAATTCATTTGTTTTCACGGAGCAAGGCTGGCAGCGCGCTCGCCAAAGCAAGGGCTGGATCCAGGATCGGTGGCTATCCTGAGCCAGCGTGGTGGTTTTCAGCCAACCGTGGTGCAACAGTCAACTCCCTGTAAGCAGCTCATGTAAACTTGCTTCTTCCTCGGCGCAGGGTCCAAAATACTGCTCGTGCTAAACCGTCCGCAGTTTGTATCGATCTCGCCTCTGAGGTTGAATCGTGAATAGAACTCTTTCACGGTTGGTTGTCTTCTCGGCGGTGGCCTGCATTGGAGCAATTGCCCAGATCTCTTCGCCTCAACCCACCACACCCGCATCCCAAGTCCAACTCGGCAATACATATCTGCAACAGAAGGAATATTCCCTGGCTCTGACTTGGTTCCGCAAAGCGGCAGAGCAAGGTAATTCCGCCGCGCAAAACAATATCGGATGGCTTTACGAGAACGGGTTTGGGGTTCAGCAAGACTATGCCGAGGCCATGGCGTGGTTCTCCAAGGCAGCCAGCCAGCACAATGCCGACGGACAGAACAACCTCGGCTGGCTCTACCACGAAGGCTGGGGAGTGAAACAGGATTACGCCGAAGCCCTGACCTGGTTCCGTAAAGCCGCAGACCAAGGAAACAGTCGGGCCCAGGAAAACCTCGCGCTTCTTTATCAAAATGGACTCGGAACAAGTCAGGACTATGCTGAGGCGCTAACTTGGCTACACAAGGCCGCGGATCAGGGCAGCGCGAGCGCCCAGGTAAATATCGGCTACTTCTACCAGAACGGCTGGGGAGTAAAGCAGGATTACGCGGAAGCGATGAGATGGTATCTCGGCCCAGCCAATAAGGGCAACGCTTATGCACAGACGGATATAGGTTGGCTTTATGAAAACGGTCGCGGAGTTGCCCGCGACTATGCGGTCGCCATGGCTTGGTATTACAGAGCAGCGCGTCAGGGCCATGCCCAGGCGCTGAATGCGATTGGATGGCTCTACCAAAACGGCAGTGGTGTAGATCAGGACTATTCCAAAGCTTCCGATTGGTACCGCAAGGCCGCAGAGCAAGGTAACAGTGACGCGATGAACAATCTAGGCCGGCTCTACGAGCAAGGCCTTGGAGTTCACCAGGATTCCGCCGAGGCTGCCGAGTGGTATCGCAAGGCGGCCGCGAAGGGCAATACGCGGGCCTCTCTGAATCTCGCGTACCTTCTACACCCGGAGATGCCCCCGCTGAACGGGATGACTGAAGTATGCAGCGCAAACAACTCATCCTCCTGCGTTACGCCTCCAAAGGTTATTTCCTTGGTGGACCCTGAATTTTCGAAGCAAGCTTCGGATGCAAAGTACCAGGGAACGTGCGTGCTGGGATTGATTGTAGGTGCCGACGGCGTCCCTCGAAACGTTCGAGTGTTAGTCGGCCTCGGGATGGGACTAGACGAAAAGGCAATGGAAGCAGTGCAGAAGTGGAAGTTCGAACCCGGTATGAAAGACGGCAAGCCCGTCGCTGTTGAATTAGCAGTCGAAGTAGATTTTCACCTCAAGTAATTCTGCCAGCTCTCATTCCTACTGCTCTATCTTCGTACCCAACCCCGCATATAGATAATTTTCCCCGTACGCCTTCTTCAATCGCGCAAATGCAGGCTCGCCGGTGCAATGTCCCGGCGCAATCCTCTGCACCTTCCACTTCGTCTTTAAATTCTCCACCAGCGCGTCAATCTCTTCCACCGGCATGGTCACCAGATGCAATCCCCCGAAAACAATCTCCGTCCTCGCATCCACCGCGCTGGCCGCTTCCAGAATCGCTTCAATGCCCGAGTGCGAGCACCCGTCCACCAGCAGCAATCCATTCGGCCTTTTGATCGCCAATGTTAATTCTGGCAGTTCCAGCGTTCCTTTCTTCTGCGAAACAGTTCGTAGAAGAAACATTCCGGGCAATACTTCTGTTGTTTCATTCACCAGCACAAAATTCCCCGTGTCATACAGCTTGCCCGATGTGAGATGTTCCGGATCCGTTCCCCCGAAATACCGCATCTTCGCCGGCAAGCTTTCATCCGCCCGGAAATAAGTCTTAGGAATTGGCACTCCTCCAAACCCGTTTGCGCCATCCGCGGGCACATAAACCGTAACGTTCGGATTCACCTTCAGTACATATCTCAACCCCGTCGCGTGGTCTGCGTGACGGTGCGAGATCACGACAAAATCCAGCTTCGTCAGGTCGACTCCCAGCGTCTTCACATTGTGTTCAAAAATCGCGGCATTATTTCCCGTGTCGAATAAAATTCGCTTTCCGTCGTGCTCCACCAACGCGGAAAATCCCCAATCCTTCGTCAACTCCTTCGACTCCCCGAACGCGTCATAAAGGATGGTCACTCTATCCTGTGCCACGCAGGCAACTGCCGCCGCACAAACCAGCAAGAACGCCAATAGCCGCAACATGTTAATTCTCAAGCAATACCTCCAATCAGAACCTCAGAGTCGGATATCGACATACGACACTTGCTGAAACTCCACGGTGCCTACTTCTGCGCGTAGCGCGTCTTGCACTGCGGACACTCCAGCACATGCATCTTCCCGCTGAGCGGAATCGTCGGAATGATAAAGAAGAATGTTAGAAATCGCATTCCGGTCTTCTGAATAAAGTGGGCCAGGGTCCCGCAAGTTCCACAGCGCATCATCTCGGCCGTAGCTTCGGACCCCCAGAAAAAGATCTTGGTTCCAATGATCAGCATAGCCGCGTCAGTTTACTACGCCGTCGCCGAACTTTCACGACGAGCACCCGCGCCCTCGCCATGCCACTTCCGACCGAGCCCTTCTAACTGAGCCAGCACTTTCTCAATATCCTTCATGCGATCAGTAATGCCATAAGTCACAGCCGGAGGGATAGTCTGCTCGTAGTGGCGGAAGACAAATCCAGCACCCTCCAGCGTTCGCAATCTCTCCGTCAGCACGCGCGAAGAGATGCCATCCACCTGCCGCCGCAGCACGCCGAAGCGCGCGGGCCCGTTGTGGCTCAAAGCCCACAGAATGTGCAGCGTCCAGGGCCGCGCCAGCAGTTCGAGCAGCCCTCCAATGGCACAGGGAGACGGAGATTGAGAGCGTCTCTTAGGACTCATATAGATACCAGGTTACTATAAAGTGCCCACCATGTAAAAGGACGGTAGTTATTTATTGTAACCAAAAACAAGATCCGTCATCCAAGCTGGGTGCCCGATTGAAGTCCGCAGGGGAAGTCAGTTTTGCTTTAATCTAAAACCAAAAGGAGAAACACATGTCAGATCCAACCATTCAAGTTCTGCCCAAAGGTCCATACCTGGTTGCGGGGAAGATCACTCTTCTCGACGCCAGCGGCAACAAGATTGAGGCGGGAGAAAAAATCGCTCTCTGCCGCTGCGGTGCTTCCACCAACAAGCCGTTCTGCGACGGCACGCATTCCAAGATCGGATTCGACGCGGCAGCGGCGGCCGTTCCCCAAAGCGCAGAATAGTTTCTGCCTGAGAAACCGCGAGGGGCGCGGTGTGCGCGCCCCTCCGACCGATACAGAATTGACGCAAGGCGAACCGGGTTATACGCCGACCGGTTGCTTCGTTTGTACTGGCACTGGAGTCAGCCAGCCGTGACGATCGCTTTTTTCTCCGCGGACTACGGCGTAGAACTCTTTCTGAATCGCCTTGGTGATCGGCCCGATTCCGCCTTTGCCCACTTTGATCTTGTCGACGGTGCGAATCGGAGTGATCTCGGCCGCGGTGCCGGTGAAGAAGGCTTCATCGGCGATGTAGAGCATTTCGCGCGGGATCATCTGTTCGACGATCGGAATGCCAAGATCGCGTGCGATCTGCAGTGTTGAATCGCGCGTAATGCCGGGCAGCACGGAGTTGCCGAGCGGCGCGGTGATCAGTTTGTCGTGATGCACGATGAATACGTTCTCGCCCGAGCCTTCGCTCACGTAGCCGTTTACGTCGAGCGCAATGCCCTCGGCGAAGCCGTTGACGATGGCTTCCATCTTGATGAGTTGCGAGTTCATGTAGTTTGCGCCTGACTTCGCCATCGCCGGCAAAGTGTTCGGCGCAATGCGCGTCCAGGAGGAAACGCAGGCGTCGCAGCCATCGTTCTCTCCGCCCAGATATTTTCCCCACGGATAGTTAATGATGTAAACCTCGGTGGGCGAGTTGAAGGGATTCACTCCTGCCTCGCCATAGCCGCGGAGAATGATCGGGCGCACGTAGCAGGGCCAGACGCCGTTGCTGCCTACCACTTCGACCATGGCCTTCACCAGTTGATCGAGCGTGAAGTCGACTTCGATGCGATAGACCTTGGCGGAATTCAGCAGGCGCTCGATGTGCTCGTGGGCGCGAAAGATCGCGGGGCCGGAGGGCGGGGCATAGCAGCGAATCCCCTCAAACACCGAGGAGCCGTAGTGGACCACATGCGACATCACGTGAATCGTCGCCTCATCCCAGGGGATGAGCTTGCCATTGTGCCAGATGCTTTCCGACTTCTGAATCGCCATGCGGACTCCTTCGGCGCGAGAAAATCCAACCTGCGTCAGAGAACATTATAGCTGAGGCGCTTTTACCAGACAGTCTCCACGACCTTGGATTGCCGGATGCGCGTGTCCGCCGTCACCAGCGGCATGCCCTCGACCATTGCTGTCGCGGCAATCAATCGGTCTGACGGGTCTTTGGGAAAGTCTTTAGGCAGGCGCACGGCGAGGGCTGCGATCTCGGGCGTCGCGGGCCTCAGAATGACGCGTGCTACGGTTTCGCGCACAAACGATTCCACGCTTCCCACGACCGCGATTCGGCCACTCTGCGCCAGCCACGCGATCTCCCACAGTGTGATGGTCGCCACCGCAATGCCGTTGTCCTGCCGGGCCTTGCGAATGACCTCATGCGCTCTCTTCGAGAGCCGCTTGTCGTCGCTCGCCATCCAGAGAAGGACGTGAGTATCGAGCAGAATCACCTGCGCTCCCTCACTTGCACTCCCAATCCTCAGGCGGAGTGATTGGACCCACTATATCTCCGAGGATCTTCACCTTCCCCGCCATGTAGTTGAAGATGTCGTCACCCCGTTCCTCGGCGGGGACGAGCTTGACCACGGGCTTGCCGTGTTTGGTGACCAGGATGGGTTCTCCGCTCTTCGACACCTGATCCATGATCGCCAGGCACTTCGCCTTGAACTGACCTGCGGCTATCTGTTTCATTGTATGGTCATATTATTATGACTATAGGAAGAATGCAATGGATTTCCTCATCATCATCCTGCCGAGCGCGGGCGGGCCGCGGTGCGGATGGCGGGCGCGGGCTTGGCTGCGGCTGGTGGTTTCGGGACCGCGACATTGGTGGTGGCGGCTGGAATGGGTGGCTTGGGCTTGGTGATGCTGATTGGCTTGGGACGCGGGATTCGCGCTAATACGCCGGCCTGATGGAGTGCGGGCAACGGGGGCTTCTCTACGGCTGGAGCGTCGGGGTACTCGGGAACTTCGTGAATCATTTGGCTCTCGTAGATGGGGAAATGGACGCGCGGAGAATTTTTTACGGCTATGTGGAGAGCGCGCAGGATTAGCTGGGCGCGTTTGAAGTCGATGGTGTTGCGAATCAGGGCGTTAATGATCTCCATGAGCGAAGCCTGGATGCCTTCCTCGTCCTCGATCAGAGCCATGGGATGGAGGCGGGATTTTGGTGGCGTGCGGACGCCTCGGATCATGCGCTGATGGAAGTAGCAGAAGACTTCGCCGCGAAGGGAGGGGGAGCCACAACGGACTCCGTTGACCTTGATGTGGGTGCAGATGCGCGTGTTCTTGTTTAGTGACATAGGGTTGACACCTTTCGAATCCGGATTAGAAAAAATTTCGGATCTAGCTTGTAGATTATTGATTTGGTTGGAGTTGGCGGCGAGGGGGTCCGGGCTATTTGCGTAAAATCTTGATAACCAAGGGTTTGCATGCAAAATATTCAAAAGATGGGAGTTAGCTATAGCTTGCAGAGCTGGGGCCAGGGTGGATATGTATTCCTGGAGATTTTGGCTTTTTGGGAGCATACAGCTTATAGTTTACAGGGGGTGTCAAGGTTGGATGTCACATAGGGGCTGTGGAAAAGCTGGCAGGGGCAACAGTAAGCGAAAACGACTTACTTGATAGGCGAGGACAGAGCTGTCATTTAGGGAGGTCCGCGGTTTGGGCTCGCCCTGGGCTAGTGAAAAATTTACGCACGTTCTCCCGCGCCACTTGGCGCATCCGTTCCAGGGTTTTCTGCCCGGCCTTGCTCTTCTTCCGCGCGAAAAGAATCTTGCGGACGTGCGGAGACACGTGCTTGTCAAGCTCGACAAAATCGGTAGGAGAAATTGCGCCATTGCGGGCACGGAACGAGATAAGCGACGCCTCCAAGCCGGTGATCCTCTTGGGGCGCTTTTCAGTTTGGCGCTTCGTGGATTTCTTAGAAGCCATGTGCTCCCCTAAGGGTTAGATTTTGTCCAGGCGAATAGGATGCTGTCCGACCAAGTAAGGGTGACCCGCGTTACCTCCGTCACCTCTGCCATCCGCGGTCCATTCTTCACAATACTCTACCGCTGCACTGAGCACAACGGCATCAGCTCCAGCGGGGAGGGTGATTTCCTTGGCACCTCCACTTCGGGCATCCTTCCAGAGCGCGATGCAGCCCGATGGAGCTGAGGCTCCGGATGAGGGCCTGCTCAGGTTGGCCATGCCTGCGCTAGTGAGCGTCAGTACCGAGCATCCAGGATCGTCGGCGAATGTGGTCGCATATCTGCCGGGCCAACGGCTTGAGAGCTGCGGGCCGTCCATCAGCAAACATATCAGGAGGTTCGGGCCTACAGAGTGAACCAGGTCTCCCAGTGGATCAGGCCGAGCTAGATCTTCGCAGATGAGGACACAGACCGTGAGCCAAGGCTTCAGCGTAACTAACATTAGGCAACGATCCTTGACATCGATGTGTTCCCACCAATTGGCCTGCGGATTTAGGATAGAACCGATTCCGTATTGCATGATCTGGTTTTTATCCAGCTTCCACCGGTGGTGTTTTTCCTGCTTAAGCGTGGCGCAGTATTCTCCACCCGGCAGCATCACGTCGAACCGTATATAGTTTTCGCCGCTTGTGCCTTCCTGTGCAGGTTGTCCAACGCCGGCAATCAAGAAACGGTCCTCCCGTACAACCGCTTTGCTGATTTGTTCGACGGACCTTGGCGTGAGCCCCAATTCAGGGATGACTACTCCGTCGATTCGTCCTACGGTTTTTTCGGCGGCGCCGACCAGCTTTCGTATGACATCGGAGCGCAGTGGCCCTACAGGGTCGAAGGTAAACATTCCATACGCCCCTCGCTCGACGTCGTCTGTCATCCTGTGCCTCTCGGTGGCCCGAAATTGCTTGGGAATAATACGATTCGGCCACGGGACGAGCAGAAGATTCAATGCATGGTCGCTAGTCTCAGCGCAGAAGCTGTACCACTGAGGACTGATTTCAGTAGTCGCAACTAGGGCTAGGAAATGCGAGAACGATCGAATCGTCAAGCCAGTTTGCGCGGTATGGCACTTTGGCAAGACTCGCGCCTTGGAAGGGTGAATCCTCTTGCAGAGAGTCGAGCCGTTTTCCATCGGGAACAATTGGGACTCAGAAATTCTGGTGAATTCGTCGTCGTCGGTACTCGTGAGTGAAATCCCAAGGCCGGCGCACGCCTCGTCTGCTGCTGCGAGGATGTTAAGCAGTGCGGCCAGGACTTGTTTGCGCCTTCCTAAGGCGGTGAGTGGGAGGGCTCGATTTGACCTAACTATTTCCAGCCATTTGCGAACCACTGGAGGCGGAAGTTTACTCTTTCCAGCGGCGGCTCGCCATTTTCTGCCGATTGCTTCAAGTGCTTCTTCTCTGTCCTCTTGGGCATGCTTGAAATCCAGACGCGGCTTTCCGGTGCCAACTAGCGCGGTGTAGGCTGAAGACCTTTGTAGTGCGGTAGCGACGAAGCAGAATGCGTCGGGCGGCCACGAGATTGTCCACATTGAGATGTCAGAGCTTTGGAACAGGTACTCAAAAACCGATCCCAATGTCTCAGCGGTCGGCGGGTTTTGGGTCATTCGTCTTTCTTCTCCGATCAAAACGAGGGGGCCACGGCGTAGCCGTGGCCCCCTCACAGTCGGGTTCCTTTTTACTCTTGTGTGGGAGGAATGCCAAGCACTTTCGTGGCGTCGGGGTGGTACGGAATGGGGACGGGTCCCGATCTACTGCAGGCGGACAGCAGGTTCTCACCGGGCTTTCAGCCCGGTTCGGAATGACAAGAAGTTGTTGGTGCGATCGGCTTACGCGGCGCTGAAGGGGTGTTCTTCCACGGTAGCGCTAGCTTGCCGCACGAAATGAATTCGTGCCTTCCCGAGACTGTCCGCGCAAACGGCTGCGGCCCGATACGGCTGGGCCGCATGGACAGCCGAGGGTGGCTGTCCCCACACGAGCGCCTGTCCCGACATGAGTTGTGGCGCTGCCGGCATAAAGCAGGTTCCCCACCGGGCTTGCGCCCGGTTCGGAATGACAAGGGATTAGTAGAGCGGGGAGACCGGAGCGAGGGGTGTCTCGGGGGTCAGGCTTGCTTTTGTCGTGGTTGCAGACAATTCATCGCCACGAAAATATTTGTCTTTCACGGCTTTCATTTCTGGCATGGCTTCGTAGGGCTTGGAGTAGTCGTTGGCGGCGTTCCAGAATAAGAATCCTATGCCGCCTTTTTCTTTGGCTGTCGCCACCTGGACCTTTATATATTCGGGCGAGTAGGTTTTCGTGCGCCAGTGGAAGGCTTGCAGCCAGGGGCGGATTACTACGCCTGAGCCTTTTGTGATGAGTTCGAAGCGCTCCATGGATTCGCCGATGAAGTGCTCGGGGGCGTCGCCGGGGTGGTCGATGTTATCCATGCCGAAGAAATGCGAGGGGTAGATCATGGGCGAGAGCACGTCGCAATATTTCGCCATGCCTACGATGTCTTGTCCGGTGTGGGAGAGATCGGCTTGGCGCTGCCAGGCCATTACTCCGAAGACGTCTAGCGAGAGGAGGACGCCGGTGGGGTGGAGTTCGGCGTAGGCTTTTTTTAGGAAGGCAGTGATTACGTCGGAACGCTGTGGGTTGCAGGGCGCGGTCTTAGCGGCGGTGGAGGATTCTTGTGCTGGCTTCTGCGCGGTTCCGCCTTGCTTCGCATCGGCGGGACGGGCGAGGCGCCCGTCGCTACATAAGTCTTGCTGATAGGCGAAGGTGGCGTCTTTTTGGTCGCCTTCGGCGGGGAAGCGGACGTAGTCGAACTGGATTTCGTCGGCGCCGGATTGGGCTACTGATTTGGCTAGCGCGATGTTGTAATCCTGAACTTTGGAGTTGGAGGAGTCGGTCCAGACTAGCTTGCCGTTTTCGCGCCACGGTTGGCCCGTTTTCTTCGAGTGCACGGCTAGCTCGGGATGCTCGGTTACCATGCGCTGGTCGCGGAAGATGGCGATGCGGGCTATGGCGTGCATGTTTTCGGAGTGCAGGAAGTGGACGAACTTGGGCAGGTCGTGAATGTAGACCTGATGCTTGCCGAGCAGCGGATGTTCGAAGGGAATCGTCACGCTGCCGTCGCTGTCTTTGATGTCGAAGACAACGGCGTTGCCTCCGACTTCGCGCCAGTGGCGGATGATGCGGATGCCGTGATCGCTGGCGGCCATGATTCCGGTTAAGTAGATGGCGCGGACTTCGAAGTCTTTGGGAACGGGGATAGTTTTTTCTGTGATGGGCTCGGAGAGGATTCCGGGGATGGTGATTTGCTCGCCGGCTTTCAGAATGTTGGCGGAGAGATTGCCGTTGGTTTGGCGGATGGCTTCGGCTAGTTCGGTCGAGGTTAGATAAGTTGTGCGCTTTAAATATTGGCGGGCGATGGTGGGGATGGCCTCTCCGCACTTGGCGGTGTAGGTTTCGGTTGCGGCGAGGGCTGGCGACGAAATGTTTGCTGGCTTTAGAGTTGGAGGCACGGTGGCTTTGACGAGTTGCGGCGCGGTGGGCGCTGGTTGCGCGGTTTGGGCTTGAGCGGCGAAGGCTGAAGAGAGGCGTGGATTCAGGCGCATGGCGGCTGCGGCGAATAATAAGGAAGAGAGTGCGGTGATGGTTAGAACCGATTGGCGGCGCAAGGTTCCTCCAGAAAACTTTCTTTCTGGAATTTATCTTGTGCCGATTAACGCGACTAGTTACCGCTGGACATCCCCCTTTAGATTTCCGATGCTTCTGGCGAAGATCAAAGTCTTTAACACAGAGGGCACGGGGGGTCACAGGGTAGAGCTCACACCTTTCACCACGGAGGGCACCCTTCGACTGCGCTCAGAGCAGGCTCGGTTTCACGGGGTAAACCCTTACGCCGGAATTGGTGTTTCCTTTCCTGCGCAAAGTATTTCTCTTCGTCCCTCTTACCTTTCCACCGAAGTTGGACTAAGATGCTCGGCGGCTGTCTAAATCCAGCCAGATACAGGGTTTCCGGCGGGAGCAGTAATCCTCAGGCCTTGGCCAGTCGCTTGCTTTAGTACAGGCAACCTCGGACTTGCATGGGGTCAGGCAGGCGAACTGGTTTCGAGTGACAGAAATTGTCAACGTTGAAGCGGGGGAGTCGAAAGGCCTGAGAGTCCGGGAAACGCTGGGACAAAGGCCGAAGATACGGCCTGAAAAGACAGGACAGACGCCACTTTTATGAGAACGAATCTTGCTACAGTGCTCGATCCGAACCGCCGCAGCGCCGATGCTGGAGAGTTTGAAGCCGCATTGCGCCGCCGCATTGTGGGCCAGGACCAGGCCGTGGAAAAGGTCGCCGAGATTTATCAGATGTTTTTGGCGGGCTTGAACGCGCCGGGGCGTCCGGTGGGAAATTTACTTTTTCTGGGGCCGACTGGGTCGGGTAAGACTCGCGTGGTGGAAGCGATGGCGGAGTCTTTGTTCGGAGATTCGCATGCCTGCATCAAGATTGATTGCGCGGAGTTTCAGCACTCGCATGAGATTGCGAAGCTGATTGGATCGCCTCCGGGATATTTGGGACATCGGGAGACGCATCCGCTGCTTACGCAGGAAGCGTTGAATCAGTGGTTCACGGAAAAACTGAAGCTTTCGATTCTGTTGTTCGACGAGATTGAGAAGGCCAGCGATTCGTTGTGGCAACTGCTGCTTGGCATTCTGGATAAGGCTACGCTGACGCTGGGCGACAATCGCCGCGTGGATCTTTCGCAATGCATCATCATTCTGACTTCGAACCTGGGCGCCAGCGAGATGACGGATCTGGTCGACGGCGGATTTGGGTTTGCGCCGAGGGCTGTGGAAGTGGACAACAACTTCGACGAGAAGATTCAGCGGACGGCGGTTGAGGCGGCGCGGCGGAAATTTACGCCGGAGTTCATGAACCGCATCGATAAGACTGTGGTGTTCAAGACTTTGCGCGACGAGCATCTGGCGCAGATTCTGGAGATCGAACTGGGGATGGTGCAGCAGCGCGTGCTGATGGCTTCGGGCACGAATCAGTTTGTGTTCAATTGCTCGACTGAGGCGAAGACGTTTCTCCTGAAGGAAGGAACTGATCCGCGGTATGGGGCGCGGCATTTGAAGCGGGCGATCGAGCGGCATCTGGTTTTCCCGCTGGCAAATCTGGTGGCTACCGCGCAGGTGAAGCTTGGTGACTTCGTCCGCGTAGATATGGCTTCGGAGAATCAGATGATCTTCGTGAAGGAAGCGGAGAACACGATGGCTCCGGTGCTGCTGGAGCGCTACGGAGCTGCTGCCGCTAATATGCCTGCGGCTCGCGCGGCGCGCACCGCGGTGAATGGCCGTCGCGATGTGGGCGCTAGTCCGATCGCGGAGAGCAAATAAGTTTACCTAATAAGTTTACCTGGTAGGTAAAACCCTCGCCTGACCCGCATCTCGCGAGATTTAAGTGGCGCCGGAAAAATCCCGGCGCCTTTTTTTATTTTTGGCGGATTGGCGCGATGTTGGGCAGGAACTCATAAAAATAAAATAGCGCTGTTGCATTTTGGAACAGTGGTCGCTGGCAGCCAATCATTCACCTCGCGGTGTGAGCTAAGTCACTGACGCGACTTGCTTAATGGTATTTGATTAGTGCGGCTTCGTCTCTCTGAAGAGCAGTTGCCGGCGGTTGGAACGCGACTTTCTATGGGGGATGGCGAGAATTCCCATTGACACGATGCGGTTGGGGGAGTAAGTTCAGCAACGTCCATTTTTCTCGCGTCCGAAACGTAGTTCCCCCCCATCGAGATGCGACTCCCCCTCGGCAAACCACTCGAATTGACGGAAACCTATTTCCGCCGGGCCAAGTTTAAAAATTCTGGAGGCTCGTGATGAAACACATCCGTATTGCGGTTTTGATTGCATGTGCATGCTTCGTCTCCGAGGCATGGTGTCAGCAGCCTGCGGCTGGTTCTCTTAACAACTGGAGCGAGTTTCACAGGAGCGACATGACTCGCTATAACCCGTATGAGGACGTGCTCAACATCCACAACGTTGGGGAGCTACAGCTGAAATGGAGCTACTCCAACTCCAGCGACTATGGATGTTCCGGAGCCGCGATTGCGAATGGAGTGGTTTACGCTGGCTTTGGCAACGGCGAGGAGGTCGCGCTGAATGCCACCACCGGCGCCAAACTGTGGAGCTACCAGTCTGGCAACTCTGTGTACTCCTACCCCGCGGTGGCGAATGGGATCGTGTATTTCGGCTCGAATGACGATAACGTGTATGCGCTGAATGCCACGACTGGCCACAAGCTGTGGAGCTATGCCACAGGCAATTCCGTGTTCTCATCGCCCACCGTGACAAGCGGGGTGGTGTATGTCGGCTCGGCCGACAACAACGTGTACGCTCTGAACGGCAGCACCGGCCACAAGATCTGGAGCTACACCACCGGTGGCGGTATTGCTTCCTCACCCGCCGTCGTAGATGGGGTGGTGTACGTGGGCTCAAACGACAGCAATGTTTACGCGCTGAATGCCAGCACGGGCGCCAAGATCTGGAGCTTCCTCACCGGCGGCATAGTGTATTCCTCGCCCAGCGTCGCTAACGGGGTAGTGTATATCGGCTCACAAGACAGGAACCTGTATGCATTGGAAGCCAGCACCGGCGCGCTGCTCTGGAGTTACACGACCGGCTACCTGGTGAACTCCACTCCCGCGGTGGCGAATGGGGTGGTTATTTTCGCTTCGGACGACACCTATACGTACGCGCTTGAGGCAAGCAACGGCAACCTGCTGTGGAGCTACTACCAGGGAAACAACTCGGACGGCGGAGTAGCCGAAGCCAATGGCGTGGTCTTTTTTACTTCGAACTCGGGCGTGACGACCGCACTAAACGCGCGTACCGGCGCCGAGTTGTGGAGCTATCAATCCCAACTGCCCCTCCAGCCGGCAGTGGTGGACGGAGTACTTTATATCGGCGATCAGGTAAGCAGCACCATTTATGCCTTCGGCCTGAAGTAGGGTCGCGAGCAACGTGAGTCGCCGCGGTGCCGACTCCAGCTTCAAGGCGTCGGCGGGCGGTATGTTGTCGGGCCCAAATTTGCGCTCTGGAGGTTCGTTATGAAACACATCCGTATCGCGGTTTTGATTGCATGTACATGCTCCGTATCGGCAGCATTCTGCCAACAGTCTGCGGTCAATCCCCTCAACAACTGGAGCGAGTTCCACCGGAGCGACATGCAGCGCTATAACCCGTATGAGGACACGCTTGGCGTCAGCAATGTTGCGGACCTGAAACTGAAGTGGGGCTACCCTATGGGCACCGACGAGCCGTCATCGCCTGTGGTGGCCGGCGGCGTGGTTTACGTCCAGACGTTGGCGGGGCTCTGCGAAGCCTGCGGTATTGTCTTCGCGGTGAAAGACGGCTCCTTGCTGTGGAGCTACAACGAGGGTCTCGGCGGCGGGTCGGATTCAACGCCCGCCGTGGCGGATGGCGTAGTGTATTTCGGCAACTATTCGGGCGTGGTCCAGGCGCTGGACGCCAGTAGCGGCGCGTATCTATGGGGAAGCAATCCAATCGGAGACTTTATCGACTCCTCACCTGCCGTGTCGCTGGGAATGATTTTTGTAGGCTCGGCTTTTGACGGCAACACCACCGGGGCCGTCACAGCTCTCTCAACCAGCGACGGGACGGTGGTGTGGTCCTTCTCAACCGGCGCGGAGGTGGCGTCTTCGCCCGCCGTGGTGGGCAACGTCGTCTATGTGGGTTCGGAAGATAATAACGTCTATGCTCTGAAAGCCCGCACGGGCGCCAAGCTGTGGAACTACACCACCGGAGGTTTTGTGAATTCGTCGCCCGCCGTGGCGAACCAAGTGGTGTATGTGGGATCGTGGGACGGCAATCTCTATGCGCTGAACGCTACTACGGGCGCCAAGCTGTGGAGCTATACCACCGGCGGACGTGTCGGTTCGTCGCCCGCGGTGGCCAATGGTGTGGTGTATGTCGGCTCGGCGGACGGCAACCTATACGCGCTCAACGCCACCACCGGCGCCAAGCTATGGAGCTTCTCCACTGGGGAAACGGTGTCGTCCTCTCCGGCCGTGGCGAACGGAGTGGTTTACATCGGCGTGGAGACGACCCCATATATCGGCTACGACAATTACGGTAATAACCTGTACGCGCTTAACGCCACTACTGGGGCGGTGCTGTGGAGCTACGTCCCCGATATACCGGCGGCGGACACTTCCGCGTACTCGCCGAGCGTGGCGGACGGGCAAGTTTATTTCGGTTCCAACTACGGAAACAGCGTGGTCGCTTTTGGACTGAAGTGAGGTGGTTGGAAGTGAAAATGGAAGGGCATTTGCGGCGTTGAATTTTTCGAATGGAGGCTCATCATGAAACAAATCCGTTTCGCGTTTTTGATTGCATGTGCATGCTGCGTATCCGCGGCGTGGGGTCAGGAGTCTGCGGCCAACTCCCTCAACAACTGGAGCGAGTACCACCGGACCGACATGGTCCGCTATAACCCGTATGAGGACGTGCTCAACATCCACAACGTTGGGAACCTCGAACTGAAATGGAGCTACAGCGTTGACACCTATGGATGTTCCGGAACCGCTGTTGCGAATGGGATGGTTTACGCCGGCTTTGGCAACGGCCAAGAGATCGCGTTTAACGCCACCACGGGCGCGAAGCTGTGGAGCTACACCACCGGTAACAGTATTTACTCCTTCTCTGCGGTGGCGAATGGGGCCGTGTATTTCGGCTCCAATGACAATAACGTGTATGCGCTGAACGCCAAGACCGGCGCCAAGCTGTGGAGCTACGCCACGGGCGGCGGGGTGAGTTCCGGGCCCGCCGTAGTGGACGGTGTGGTGTATATCGGCTCAGGGGACAACAATGTGTATGCGCTGAACGCGAGCACCGGAGCCAAGCTCTGGAGCTACACGACCGGCGGCGGTGTTCTTTCCTCACCTGCTGTGGTGGACGGAGTGGTGTATGTGGGCTCGTACGACAACAACGTGTACGCGCTGAACGCGAGCACCGGCGCCAAGATCTGGAGCTACGCCACCGGCGACTTTGTGTTTTCCTCGCCCGCCGTAGTGGATGGGGTGGTTTATGTCGGCTCAGAGGACAACACCTTTTACGCGTTGCAAGCCAGCACTGGCGCACTGCTCTGGAGCTATACCACCGGCGACTATCTGAGATCCTCTCCCGCGGTGCTGCATGGGGTGGTTTATTTCACCTCGTGGGACCTCAACGCATACGCGCTGAACGCCAGCACCGGCGACTTGGTGTGGAGCTACTATATCGGAGCCACCGGAGGCTCGGGACCAGCCCTGGCGAATGGCGTAGTCTATATCACGGCGAACAACGGCGTGACGACCGCGCTAAACATGAGCACCGGCGCCAAGCTGTGGAGCTATCAGAGCAGTCTGCCATTCCTGCCCGCCGTGGCGAACGGAATGGTTTATATCGGGGACAACGAATCGGGCAACGTTTACGCCTTCGGCCTGAAGTAGGGTCGCGAGCAACGTGAGTCGCTTTGGCGCCGACTTCAGCGTCAAGGCGCATCTCGCGAGATTTATGTGGCGCCGGAAAAATCCCGGCGCTTTTTTTCTTTGCAATTTCAGAAGCGGTAGACGAATGTGGCGGTCAGGCGGAGATCGTTCTGGCCATCGGTGGCGCCGGTTGAATTCACGAAGGTTGTGTGTAGGTAGTCGACAGTGGCGCGCATGGCGAAGGGTCCGGTGATGGTGCGCTCGACTCCGGCGCCCAGGGCAAACGAAGGCCGATCTTCCCATCCCGCGTAGTAGGTGGTCGCAGTGATGGGAACGGCCCCGTGAATCCAGGCAGCGCCGACCAGGGCGTGCGCGAAGATCTCGGTTCTTTTCCTGCCCAGTGGATAGAGCACAGGCCCGACCATGGCGGTGTAGATCTTGTCGCTTTGGCCGGTTCCGAGCGCATCTCCGGCGCGGGCGAAGGTGAAATCCAAGGTCCCGCCCCAATGCGGCGTGAATTGTGAAACGACATTCGCGGTTAGTCCGTTGAGTGCCACGCTCTGCGAGTTGGGTGCGGCCAGGCTGATGTAGGCGTAACCGGCGCTGGCCTCGAGCGTAGCTGCGGCGGACACGGCGCCTGCCGGTCCGTTTCTCGCTTGACCGAAGAGCGGCGCGCCAAGAATGAAGACCCACAGTAGGTTCTTTATAATGGTTTTTGTTTCCACGATGGCTATTTGACCTTTTGCTGGACCCCCCTCCGGGAGCGGCGTCCCTTAGTATCTCATCCTCTGATGTTCTGTCAGCGAATCAAAAGGACACCCTCTCTTTTTTCGCGTCTCGCGAGGGTTGTAGACCGCCAGAAAAAATTTCGGCGCTTTAAATCGAATTCAGATCGAGCCCCTGCCTTCTTCCTGACTTGATTGACTCGATGGTTTCGCAGAACGTAGGATTCTGACCTTGGTGATTGACCAAACCATTTCCACATAGCATCGTCTAAAGTTCGGAGTTTCGGAGGATCCACCACTCATGCCGCATTCATTTTGCTGTCGCCGGGGAGTCGCTGTGCTCTTCACGTGTGTGTGCGTCGCACTCACCATAGCCGTGGAGGCGCAGAATTCTCCGGGGCCGCAGCCTGCGCCGATGCCGCCGTCCATTGTTGCGCCGGCCGACACGCCTTATCCGGGGACGATTTCGCTGGCCGTCGACGTCACCAATGTTACGGATCGCATCTTCAATGTGCATGAGACGATCCCGATCAAGGGGCGCGAGATTACTTTGCTCTACCCGGAGTGGCTGCCCGGAACGCACTCGCCTTCGAATGCAGTGAGCGAAATGGCCGGCCTTGTGATCACGGCGAATGGCAAACGCATTCCGTGGATACGCGACCGCGTGGACATGTATGCATTCCACGTGGAGGCGCCGCAGGATGTGAAGGCTCTGGACGTGAATTTTCAGTTTGTGGCGCCACAGGATCCAAAACGCGGGCGGATTTCTTCGAAGTTCGCCGATGTTACGTGGAACAGCGTACTTCTGTATCCGGCGGGATATTTTTCGCGCGACATCAAGTTTGAAACCACTCTCCTTTTGCCGACGGGATGGCAATTTGCCTGCTCTCTGGACGTGAAATCGCTGGAGGACGGCAATCGGGTTCACTTCAAGGAGACGACGCTGAACACGCTGATCGACTCTCCGCTGTATGCGGGCGTTTACTTCAAGCGTGAGGATCTGTCTACCGGAGCTGACAATCCCGTTTATCTGGATGTGTTTGCCGACAAGCCGGCTGATCTCGAGATTAGCGCGGACGAACTGCAGTATCACAAGAACCTGGTGATCGAGGCGCAGAAACTTTTCAATTCGCATCACTATGGACGCTACGATTTTCTTTTCTCGGTGAGCGACGTCGTCAGCGGCAAAGGGCTTGAGCACCATCAGTCGAGCGAGGACGGTTCGCGCGCCAATTACTTTACGGATTGGGGCGCGGGCGTAGGCGGGCGGGCTCTGCTGCCGCACGAATACACGCATTCGTGGAACGGAAAGTTCCGGCGGCCCGCGGACTTGTGGACCGCTAACTTCAATGTGCCGATGCAGAACGATCTGCTGTGGGTTTATGAAGGTCTGACGGATTATTACGGGAACGTGCTCACGGCGCGATCGGGAATGAGAACTGCTGAGGAGGGTCGCGATGTATTCGCGCAGATCGCGGCGAACTTCGAAATCAGCCCAGGACGCTCGTGGCGCCCTTTGGTTGACACGACCAACCAGCCCATTGCCACGTCTCACGGAGCGTCGCCGCAGACATGGCCCAGTTGGGAGCGTTCGTATGACTATTATCCGGAGTCAGACCTGGTGTGGCTGGACGCCGACACGAAGATCCGCGAGCTGAGCGATGGGAAAAGGTCGCTTGACGATTTCGCGAAGCTCTTTTTCGGGATCGACAGCGGAAGCTACGTCACCGTTACTTATACGTTCGATGACCTAGTGAAGGCGATGAACACCGTGCAGCCCTACGATTGGGCGGGATTTTTCCGCACGCGAGTTTATGAGGTTAATCCGCATGTTCCGGAGAACGGGTTTACCCAGGGCGGCTACCGGCTGGTGTACAACGATGAGCAGCCGGGATGGATGAAAAAGGAAGAGAGCGTTCGCGGGGCGACCTTCGCGACCTCGCTCGGCTTCTCAGTAAGATCAGAGATGGGCGGTATGCCAGGCGGCGGACTGGAGAGCGTTGTGTGGGATAGTCTTGCGTTCAAAGCGGGCCTCACGCCGGATATGCAACTGCAAGCAGTGAACGATGGGAAGTACACTCCCGCGGCGCTGCGCGAAGCTATTCTCGCCGCGGAAAAGAGTAAGGATCCAATCAAGCTCTTGCTGAAACGCGGCGACGACTTTGTCACGATCTCCCTGGACTACCACGGGGGAATGCGCTATCCGCACCTGGAGAGAGTGGAGAGCACGCCGGACCGGCTGGATGCGATACTGGCGCCCGCGAAGTAGTTTCACAGATCGAGATGAGCGGCAACTGAAGTCATATCGTCGCCGGCGCGAATGAGAAATCCGTTGCGCCGGAAGATGAGCTGCATTCCGATGTTGTCGGTTAACATTTCCGCGGACAGGCGGCTTAGCTTTTCATCGCGGGCGATCTGCACCACGCGGCGGAGCAGTTCGTTGCCGAGTCCGAGTTTCTGATAACGATCGGCAACCAGCACGGCGACTTCGGCTTCATTTCCCGCGTGAAGCCGATTCATGCGGCCGACGGCGATGATGCGGCGTTCGCCCGTGGCGGGGTCGGTGGATTCGGTAACCAGCGCCAGTTCGCGATCGTAATCTCCAAAACAGATGCGCAAGAGCCTTTCATGCGATACCCGCCGGCTCAGGCTGAGAGAGGCGAAGAAGCGCAAGTAGACGCTCTGATCGGAGAGGGTCTCGTGAAACTTAACCAGGAGCGGTTCGTCTTCGGGGCGAATGGGTCGGATGGTCACGTGCGTTCCATCCTTCATTGTCCAGGTCGCGACATATTGCAATGGATAAGGACGAATCGCGGGCTTGGGTAACTGATCGAGGGTTACGGCGGGGCCGTGCAACACGATTCTGGCATCAAGGGCCAGCATGCGTTCTGGTGAAGCCAGCAGGGGATTGATATCGATTTCGGAAATCCACGGCTGTTCGAGCACGAGCTGGCTGAAGCGGACCAAAAGTTGCTCCAGTTCGGCCATGTTGACGGGCTTGCGTCCGCGCACTCCTTTGAGCGCCGTGAAGATTTTCGTTTGCTCCATCATTCTTTGCGCGAGAGTTGTATTTAGCGGGGGAAGCGCCAGCGCACGATCACGATACACTTCGACGAGTTGGCCGCCGGAGCCGAACAAGATTACGGGTCCGAACTGCGGGTCGACGCTGCTCCCGAGAATTAGTTCATAGCCATTCAACTTCACCATGGGTTGAACTGTGACGCCGGAGAAATGGTTCGCGCCGGCTTTCTCCGCAACGGAAGATTCGATTGCGCGATAAGCGGAACGGACATCCGCCTCATGCTGCAAGTTCAACTGGATTCCGCCAACATCCGTCTTGTGCGTGATGGTTTCCGAGAAGACCTTGAGCACAACGGGATAACCAATCTCTGAAGCGACCGTGGCCGCTTCGTCTTCGCTGGCGGCGACGCGCGTCTCCACTGTAGGGATGCCGTAGAGCGACAACACTTGTTTCGATTCAGGCTCGGTGAGCAGAACGCGGCCGCGGCTTCGCGCGTTCTGAATGATCTGCTCGACCTGATTGCGGGATGCGCTGGCCATTTCAGAATGTTCTGTGAGCGTGGGCGTTTCATAGAGTCCGCGCAGGTTGTAGGTGTAGCGCCACATGTAGGTGAAGGCGCGCGCCGCGGTGTCAGGATAAGAAAATGTAGGAATGCCCGCCGAATTCAGCGCTGCTTCGCCGGCGGCGACGCTGGTTCCTCCCATCCAACTGGCGATCACGGGCTTGCCATATTGGTTGGCGTAAGGCTTCAGACGTTCTGCGATCTGCAACGGGTCGGTCATTCCCTGTGGCGCGAGGATGACGAGCAGGCCATCGCTGTTTGGATCTTGTGATGCGACTTCGAGGGCGCGAGCATAGCGCTCGGAATCGGCGTCGCCCAGAATGTCGATGGGATTGTTGTGACTCCAGTGCGCGGGAAGAAATTCATTGAGGCGATTCAGGCTTTCCGGAGAAAGCTCAGCGAGTTCTCCTCCATTGGCTACGAGCGAGTCGGTGGCGAGCACTCCGGGGCCGCCGGCATTAGTCACGATGGTGAGCCGTGGACCCTTTGGGCGCGGTTGCCTGCCGAGAACTTCCGCCATATAGAAGAGATCCGCGATGTTGTGCACGCGCAAAACTCCGCAGCGGCGGAAGGCTGCATCCAGCACTTCGTCACTGCCTGTGAGCGAACCCGTGTGCGACGCCGCGGCGCGCGAAGCGGCTTCCGAGCAGCCGGCTTTAATTACGATGATCGGCTTGGAGAGCGCGACTTCGCGAGCGGCAGACAGGAACGATCGCGCATCTCCCACAGACTCCATGTAGAGCAAAATGCTTTTGGTATGGGGATCATCGCCGAAGTGGTAAATCAAATCGCCCCAGCTCACGTCGAGCATCGAGCCGGTTGAGACGATCGCACTGAAGCCGACTTTTTCGCGGTCGCTCCAGTCGAGAATCGCGGTCAGCAGCGCTCCGCTTTGGCTCAGGAACGCGACGCTGCCGGCCACGGGCGCACTTTTTGCGAAGGTGGCATTCATCCCGATGATCGGGTTCATGATGCCCAGGCAATTTGGACCGATTAAACGCATCGAACTGCGGCACAACTTCTGCTGAATCTCGCGTTCGAGTGCGACGCCTTGCTCACCGCGTTCCTTGAATCCAGCAGAAATTACTACTGCCGACTTTGCGCCGGCGTCCACGCATTCTCCAATAAGTTGCGGGACGGTCGCCGCTGGCGTGGCTATGACGGCGAGATCGACGGCTAGTGGGATGTCGCGAATGCTTTTGAAAGCTTTGAGGCCCAACACTTCCGCGTGCTTCGCATTTACCGCATACACTTTGCCATGGAAGCGGCCGTGCAGCAGATTCTCAAGAACGGTTCGGCCCACTGTGCCGGGGCGGTCGGTCGCACCGATGACGGCCACGGATGCTGGACTAAACATTGCATCAAGGCCGTATTTCGATGGGGATGTTGGCTGCTCTTCGTGCGATGGTTGTCCTACAAGACCAACTTCGGTCGAACTCATAAAGCTCCTTCACGCTTCAACGTTGCCGGGAGACAAACATGGATAGCTTAAGGATAGACCAACAGCGAGTGCGATCTTCAGCCAAATCGCAGGTAGTAGTTCTAATTCGGTTCAAATCAGAACGCATTCTGCACGACGATGAAGATGCTACTCCGGTGAGTACTGCAGCTGCAATTCGGCGTCGGAAGTGTTGGGGGCCGTGGTGAGTGCGCTAGCCCCGTACTCGAATCCCTTCTCGAAAGCCTGCAGGTTCAGTTTGAGAAAGCTTGGCGGAACAGAATCTGCCACTGCTTTGCGGACCGCGTCGGCATCGAGCAGACGAGTGACCGCGGTGAAGAAGCCCACCATCACGGAATTCAGCACCATGCGCTTGCCAAGTTCTTCGGCAATGCGGGTCGCAGGAATGCTGTAGATCTGGATTTCTTTGTGGATGTCGAGATCAGAAACTCGAACCAGATCTTGCTCGACGATCATGATGCCGCCATCTTTCAGCTCGGGACCGAAGCGGACGTAGGCTTCCTGCGACATCACGACGAGGATATCCGGCTGAGTGATGTAGGGATATAGGATCGGCGAATCGGAAAGGACTAGCTGCGCGCTGCACGCGCCGCCGCGGGCCTCAGGGCCGAAGTTTTGCGTCATGGTGGCGTAAGCGCCTTGATAAATCGAAGCTGCTTTGCCGAGGAGGATGGCCGAGAGAATTACTCCCTGGCCGCCGAAACCTGCAACACGAATCTCAGTTAGCTGCATACCATCTCCGCTTGATCGTTTTCCGTTTGATCGTGTTCTCTTTGATCTTGTTCGACATATTCGTCGCCCAGTGCGTCGGCGTATTGAGCGCGCATCATCGTTCCGTAATCAGGTCGGTCGCGATCCACAAATTTGCCTACGATGATTTCGCCGGTCATGGTGAGGCCGGCTTCGCCGGTCGGCGATCCGTTGCGGATTTTGCTCTTCTCTTTGTAGTACTTCATGGTGTCGAGCGCGTCGCCGAGCTTGTTGCGGCGCTGATACAGCGTGGGACAGGGCGAAATCACTTCAATGAAGGAGAAACCGTTTTTCTTAAACGCTTCACTGATGGAGCGGGCGAGTTGGCGCACGTGGAATGTGGTCCAGCGCGCCACGTAGACAGCGCCCGCCGCTTCGACGAGATGCGGCAAGTTGAATGACGGCTCGAATGTGCCGTAGGGATTGGTCGAAGTCGTCGAGTGGCCGGGAGTGGTGGGTGCAGTTTGGCCGCCGGTCATGGCGTAGATCAGATTGTTCACACAGATGACTTTGAGATCGATGTTGCGGCGCGCGGCGTGAATCAGATGATTGCCGCCGATGGCAGAGAGATCACCGTCGCCCGAATAGACGACGACGTTCAGATTCGGATTCGCCAGCTTGAGGCCGGTGGCAAATGGGATGGCGCGGCCGTGCGTGGTATGGAAAGAATCCAGCTTGACATAGCCCGCTACGCGGCCCGTGCAGCCGATGCCGGAGACTAGCGCGAGCGATCCTAAATCGATTTTCGAATCGATGAGGGCGCGCGCGAAAGAGTTCACGGTGGTGCCGATGCCGCAGCCCGGGCACCAGATGTGAGGCATGCGATCGGTGCGCAGAATGGCATCGACTGGATTGCCGGCGTTCGTGATTTCAGTGACTAGACTATCCGACATTTGCTGGCCTCCACGATTACTTTGAGGATGTCTTCGGGCTTATGAACGCCGCCGCCGGCGTGCGACACGGCGAATGTTTTCGCCTGGCCGTCAGCAGCTCGCTGGACTTCATGCACCATCTGGCCGAGATTGAGTTCGGGGACGACGAATGCTTTTACCTTCGCCGCGAGCTCGCGAATCTTTTTCTCTGGGAAAGGCCATGCCGTGATCAGTCGCAGTTTCCCGACTCGCAAGCCTTTTTCGCGAGCGGATTCGATGGCTCGCTGTGCGACGCGGGAAGTGATTCCGTAGGAGACGACAACTACTTCGGCGCCCTCGAGTTGTTCTTCTTCAAACAAGCAGATGCGGTCGGCGGCGTTGCGAATCTTGCTTTGCAAGCGGCGAACTAACTTGTCCTGCACAGGCGGCGTCATGTTCGGGTAGCCGCGCTCGTCGTGCGTTAATCCCGTTACGTGAAAGTTGTACCCTTCGCCCGCGTGCGCCATTTCAGGCACTCCGTCGCCGTTGGTGCCGTACGGAAGATAATCTTCGACCGACTTGCGAGTGTGGCGGCGCGGCGTGATTTCGATTTCATCCGCCGGAGGAATCACTACCTTCTCGGTCATGTGGCCGACGACCTCGTCCATCATGAACATGACGGGCACGCGAAATTCTTCGGCCAGGTTGAAGGCGGTGATGGTGAGATCAAAACATTCCTGCGGAGAATTCGGGCAGAGCGCGATGATTTCGTAGTCGCCGTGCGAACCCCAGCGTGCCTGCATCATGTCAGCTTGCGCGGGCAGCGTTGGCAGGCCGGTGGACGGGCCTCCGCGCTGCACATCGACGAACACGCACGGAGTTTCCGTCATGACGGCGTAGCCGATGTGTTCCATCATCAATGAGAAGCCGGGGCCGGAGGTGACGGTGAACGCTTTCGCCCCGCCCCACACCGCGCCTTGCAGCGCGATCGAAGCCGCGAGTTCGTCTTCCATCTGGATAAACGTTCCACCGACTTTGGGTACGCGCGCGGCGAAGCGCTCGACTACTTCCGTCGAGGGAGTGATGGGATATCCGGCGGCAAATCGTGCGCCGGCCGCCAATGCGCCCTCACAGCAGGCGTGGTCGCCATCGATAAAGTGGGTGCCAGTGAGCACGCCGCGCGGGTCAGCCGTGCGACGATCAGCCGTGTGACGATCTGCCTGGCAATGATCTGCTTCGCAATGATCAGCTTTCATTTGCCACCTTCCTTGGCGGGAGCCACTTTGGTGGCGTAGATGGCGAAGTCGGGGCAGTACATGCCGCACAGATCGCAGCCGCTGCAGTTTTCCGGATGCACAACATGCGGCGGGTGGTAGCCCTTGGAATTGAAAGCGGATGAGAGTGCGAGCACGTGGGAAGGACAAAACTCCACACAGAGGCCGCAGGCCTTGCAGTGCTCGACAACGATTGTTACACGTCCTTTTGCCATGAGAACTCCACGCTTAGGGTGGTGAAACGCTCCACAAAACTGAGGTAATTATGCGTTGCGGCGATAAAGTTGCCTGTGACGAACATCACCGATGTATGTGAAGGCGAACACATTGGGTCAGTTGATTGGCATGGAGCTGAAGGTACCGCGTCGAGATCAAAATCTCCCGACTTCGGCAAGCTCAGCACGGATCACCCGCGAGTGGGATAGCAGATCTTTTTAGTCCGCAGGCACGCCCGATTTCTCGACCTCGAACGCCGTCACAGGCGTTTCGGTATCCCGCGCGTCCACCACTGCGATGGCGACCACGTTTACGATCTCCTCCACTTCAGCGCCGCGCGCGAGCAAGTGCACTGGCCGGCTCATTCCCATGAGCATGGGGCCAAGCGTCTCGCAGCCACCGATCGTCTTCAGCAGCTTGTAGCCAATGTTGGCGGAGGCAAGGTCGGGGAAGATCAGCACGTTAGCGCCGCCTTTCAGTGCACTGAACGGATATTCCTGCTCCAGCATTTCAGGAGAGCAGGCCGCGTCGGCCATGATCTCTCCATCGACAATCAGGGTGGGGTCAGCGATGTGCAACAATTCCGTTGCCCGTCGCATCTTGTCACACGATGGGTGTTTGGCGCTGCCGAAGCTCGAGAAGGAAAGCATGGCAACTCGCGGCACCACGTTAAAGCGCCGGGCTTCCTGTGCGGTGCACAAAGCGATTTCCACCAGATCTTCCGCAGTAGGATCGACGTTGACGCTGGTATCGGCCAGGAAGTAAAGCTCTCCGGTGCGCGTCACCATGGGATAGCATCCGGCGACCTTGTGCAGTCCCTCGCGCACACGGACGATCTGCAGCGCGGGGCGAATGGTCTCTGGGAAATTCTGGGTTGCTCCGGCGACCAGAGCGTCGGCATCTCCCATATGCAGCATCATCGACGCGAAGATGTTGCGGTCATTGATCAGCGTGCGCGCCTCGGAAAGGGTTACGCCACGGCGCTGGCGCAGGCGGTAGAGTTCCTGAATATAGGATTCGCGAAGCGGGGACTTCGCTGGATCCACGATTTCCGCCGCTTGTAGATCCAACCCCAGCTCGGCAGTTTTGCTTTGAATGACTGCGGCATTGCCCAGCAGAATGGGCGTGGCAATCTTCTCGTCAAGAATTGAATGGCAGGCCCGCAGGATTTTCTCATTTTCTCCTTCGGGAAAGACGACGTGCTTGGGCTTGGCCTGAGCCTTCAGAATCATCATGCGCGAGATCGCGTGGGCTTTGCCTAGATGACGCTCGAGTTGTTCCCGGTATTCCGCAATATCGATGGGCTCCTGGGCTACTCCGGTGTCCATGGCTGCCTGGGCTACGGCCGAAGACTCCCACACCAGCACGCGCGGATCGAACGGTTTGGGGATCAGATAGTCAGGCCCGAACTCCAGCCGAGCCACGCCGTAGGCGCGGCACACCGAGTCCGGCACATCTTCTTTGGCAAGGTTGGCCAGGGCGCGGGTCGCCGCCAGCTTCATCTCCTCATTGATCGTGGTAGCGCGTACGTCCAACGCGCCGCGAAAGATGAAAGGGAAGCCCAACACATTGTTGACCATGTTGGGATAGTCGGAGCGCCCGGTGCACATGATCACGTCAGTGCGGCAGGCTTTCGCGTCCTCGTAACTGATTTCCGGATCAGGATTCGCCATCGCGATGACGATTGGACGAGGAGCCATGGAGCGCACCATGTCCTGCGAGACCACACCGCCTACGGACAGGCCGAGGAACATATCCGCTCCCGCCATTGCCTGTGCCAGCGTACGCAGCTTGGTATCTTGCGCCAGGCGATCCTTGTAGGGATTCATGCCCTCTGCGCGCCCTTTGTAAACCACTCCCTTGGTGTCGCACAGGATGATGTTCTCGCGCTTCATGCCCAGGCGAATATAATGCTCAGCGGTAGCTACAGCCGAAGCGCCGGCGCCGTTGATGACGAGACGAATTTTGCCGATATCTTTGCCCGCCACTTCCACGGCATTCAATAAGGCAGCGCCGGAAATAATGGCGGTGCCGTGCTGGTCATCGTGGAAGACTGGAATCTTCATCGTCTTCTTCAGTGTCTCTTCAATGTAGAAGCACTCCGGCGCTTTGATGTCTTCGAGGTTGATGCCGCCGAACGTGGGCTCCAGTAATTGGCAGACCTTGATAATGTCGTCCGGATTGTGTGAATTGATTTCAATGTCGAAAACATTCACATCGGCAAAGCGTTTGAACAAAACTGCCTTGCCTTCCATCACCGGCTTGCCGGCAAGCGCGCCAATGTCGCCCAATCCGAGAACGGCGGTACCGTTCGTAACGACCGCCACGAGATTGCCGCGGCCTGTGTACTTGTAGGCATCGCGCGGATTCTTTTCGATCTCCAGGCACGGAATTGCGACTCCGGGCGTGTACGCGAGGCTTAGATCGTGTTGCGTGCGGCAAGGCTTGGTGGGAGTGACTTCAATTTTTCCGGGTTGAGAGCCGAAATGGTAGTCGAGCACTTGTTGCCTGGTAACCGGCATACATCCTCCTCGTGGTTTCTAGTGGTTGATTTTGTTTTAATCTCCGCCCAGAATTCTTTGGGCTTCGCGGCTGGTGAGCACTACGTGCTGCACGCTCTTGACTGCTTTCATGTACTGCGCGCGCTCGAAGGCCGAAGGATCGGGACAGCGGAGTTGGCTCATGCTGCCTTTCATCTGCTGCACTGATTCATACTCGTGTTTTTCCATCCACTCCAGCACGCCCTCTTCGATGTGCTCGAGATGACGGATGCCATTGCGCAACAGCGTGGAGCAGAGCATGGTGACGTCAGCGCCGACCATCAGCAACTTGATGACATCTTCAGGACCTTGCACACCGCTGGTTGCAGCCAGGTTGGCGCGGATGCGGCCATAGAGAATGCCAATCCAGGTGAGCGGCAGGCGCAGCGCCTGTGGCGTGCTCAGCAACACATTGGGCTGGATTTCCAATTCGTCGAGGTTGATATCTGGCTGGTAGAAGCGATTGAACAGCACCAGCGCATCCGCTCCGGCTTCGTCGAGTCGCTTCGCCATGTTGGCCAGATTGCTGAAAAAGGGGCTAAGCTTAACCGCAACCGGAATTGTCACCGCCGACTTTACGGCTCGGACAATATCGATGTATTGCTGTTCGATCACATTGGAGCTGAGGTCGGCATTCGTGGGAATTGCATAAATGTTGCATTCGAGCGCGTCGGCTCCCGCTTGCTCGATGAGCTTGGCGTACTGCGTCCAGCCGCCGACGGTAGAGCCGTTGAGGCTGGCGATAAGTGGCATCGACACTGCTTTCTTGGCCTTGTGAATGTGATTCAGATAACCCTCAGGCCCTAAGTTGAATTCCGCGGGCCGGGGAAAGAAACTCGTTGCCTCGGCGAAACTATCCGTTCCTTCGGTGAGATGGTGTTCAAGCTCGAAGCTTTCCTGCTCCAACTGTTCCTGGAACAGCGAATACAACACCACGGCGGATGCGCCCGCATCCTCGAGACGGCGAATGCCGTCGATCTCCTGCGATAGCGGCGAGGCTGAAGCTACCAGCGGCGTACGAAGTTTCAAACCCAGATAATTAGTGCTGAGGTCGATCATAATTTCTCCTGCGTATTTTGTTTTGCGAGTTGCTCGGCTTAAACCGCTTCGCCGTTAAATTTTCGCTGCGCCAGATATTCGTACAAATGAAAACGCGTCATGGCATCGCATTGCGCCTCGCGCCAGAGAAGCTTGGCGTCTTCCGGACGGCTCTTGGTGAGCATCTTGAAGCGCGTTTCCATCTGCATGAAATCCGAAACCTTGCGGGTGGGCGTGCGTGAATCGAGAATCAGCGGATTCTCGCCCTGGGCGGCCCGTTCCGGGTTGTAGCGATAGAGCAGCCACTGTCCAGAATCGACGGCCGCTTTCTGATTCGACATCGCCGTGGTCATGTTGATGCCGTGGGCGATACAGTGCGAGTACGCGATAATCAGGCTGGGGCCGTTGTAGGCTTCAGCTTCGAGAAACGCTTTCAGCGTGTGCTCGTCTTTCGCGCCCATGGCCACGCTGGCAACATAAATATTGCCGTAGCTCATGGCGATGAGTCCGAGATCTTTCTTGCCGCCGGGCTTGCCGCCGGCCGCAAACTTGGCTACTGCGCCGCGCGGCGTGGATTTCGAAGCCTGGCCTCCAGTGTTGGAGTAAACCTCGGTATCGAGCACAAGCACGTTGACGTTGCGGCCGCTGGCCAGCACGTGATCGAGGCCGCCGTAGCCGATGTCATAAGCCCAACCGTCTCCGCCAACAATCCAAATGCTTTTCTTCACCAGCAGGTCGGCCACAGAAAGAAGTTGTTTTGAGTCTGCGGAGTTTACGCCTTGCAGTTTTTCTTTCAGCAGATCGACGCGCTGCCGCTGTTCATAAATGTCAGCTTCGTCTTTCTGCGCTGAGGTGAGTAGCGCGGTCGCAAGCTCTTCACCAATCGTTCCTGCCAGGCGCTTCACCAGTTCCTGCGCAAACTCAGTTTGCTTATCGATGGAAAGCCGGAAGCCCAGCCCGAACTCCGCGTTATCTTCGAAAAGAGAGTTCGACCAGGCGGGACCACGGCCAGCGGCATTTTTCGTCCATGGCGTGGTGGGAAGGTTGCCACCGTAAATTGACGAGCATCCAGTCGCGTTTGCGATGAGTGCGCGGTCGCCGAACAACTGCGACATCAGCTTGAGATAAGGAGTTTCGCCGCAGCCCGCGCACGCGCCGGAGAATTCGAACAGCGGCTCCTGGATCTGCTGCTGGCGAATTGTGGTGAGTTTAATGTTGCGGCGGTCGAGTTCTGGAATTTTCAGAAAGAAATCCCAATTATCGCGCTCGGGCACGCGCAGCGGAGGTTGCGGCACCATGTTAATGGCTTTGAGCCGGGTTTCGGCTTTGTTCTTCACCGGACAAACTTCAACGCAGATGCCGCATCCCGTGCAGTCTTCCGGCGCCACTTGAATCGTGTAGTTGAGGCCTTGCCATTCTTTGTCGCGGGTCGTGGTTGATTTGAATGTGGCCGGCGCGCCTTCTAGTTCTTTCGAGTCGTAGACCTTGATTCGAATCACCGAATGCGGGCAAACCATGGCGCACTTGCCGCACTGGATGCAGATATTGTCGTCCCATGCGGGGATTTCGAGTGCGAGGTTGCGTTTCTCCCACTTCGCCGTTCCGGTCGGGAAAGTGCCGTCGACAGGAAATGCGCTGACGGGCAATTCGTCGCCGCGTCCGGCATACATCATTCCCAGAACATTGCGCTCGAATTCCGGCGCCGATGGCGAGAATGGTGGAGGCATTTCGATCGTGCTGCTCAGTTCAGCCGGGACTTTCACTTCGTGCAAGTGAGCCAGCGTCTCGTCGACGGCCTTCATGTTCTGCGCGACGATTTCTTCGCCCTTTTTCCCGTAGGTGTCGCGAATCGATTTGCGAATCGCCTCAATGGCCTGCTCAGCTGGCAATACTTTCGAAATGGCGAAGAAGCACACCTGCAGAATGGTGTTCATGCGGTTGCCCATGCCGGTGTCGCGCGCAACCTGATAGGCATCGATGACAAAAAACTTCGCGCGCTTCGCGAGGATCTGTTGTTGCACCGCGCGCGGCAGGTGATCCCAAACTTCATCCGCGCCGAAAGGACTGTTCAGCAGGAAAGTGCCGCCCGGGACCAGGGCGCTCAGCATGTCGTAGCGCTCGAGGAAAATCCACTGGTGGCAAGCGACAAAGTTAGCGCTCGAGATCAGGTAGCTCGAGCGTATCGGTTGCGGCCCGAAGCGAAGATGCGAAATTGTTACCGCGCCCGATTTCTTCGAATCGTAGACAAAATAACCTTGCGCGTAATTGTCAGTGTTCTCGCCAATGATCTTGATGGAATTCTTGTTGGCCCCCACGGTACCGTCCGAGCCCAGACCGTAGAACATTGCGCGAACAACATTTTCGGGCTCAGTTGAAAAACTTGTTTCGTACGGCAGGCTGCTGTGGCTGACGTCGTCCTGAATGCCGATCGTGAAATGATCTTTTGTCTGGTGATCGCTGTTGTCGGATTTCAGATTGTCGTAAATTGCCTTGACCATCGCCGGCGTGAATTCCTTCGAGGAGAGCCCGTAGCGTCCACCTACGACTTCCTCCACAGTTTTACGAGCGGCGTAACCGGATTTGACTCCCTCATGAAGCGCGTTTGCGACATCAAGATACAGCGGATCGCCAATCGCTCCCGATTCTTTCGTGCGATCGAGAACAGCGATCTTGCGCACGCCGGCAGGCAAGGCCTCCAGAAAAGCCTGCACCGGAAAAGGCCGGTACATATGAACTTTCAGCAGTCCCAGCTTTTCGCCCTGCGCGTTGAGATGGTCGATAGTTTCATGCGCGACTTCAGCGCCAGAGCCCATCATCACAATCACGCGCTCAGCATCGGGCGCGCCCACGTAATCGAACAGGTGATAGGATCGCCCAACTTGCTCCGCGAATTTGTTCATCACGGATTGCACAATTTCAGGACACGCGGTGTAGAAAGAGTTCGCCCGCTCGCGCATCTGGAAGAACACATCCGGATTCTGGGCCGTGCCCCGCAACACGGGATGATCGGGCGAGAGCGCGCGCTGGCGATGCTCGAAAACGCGGTCCATATTAATGAGAGCCCGCATGTCATCTTCCGTCAGCATTTGAATCTTGTTGACTTCGTGCGAGGTGCGAAAGCCGTCGAAGAAATGGAGGAACGGGATGCGCGACTCCAGCGCCGCCGCGTGCGCGATCAGTGCCATGTCCATGGCTTCTTGCACGGAATTCGAGCACAGCATGGCGAAGCCGGTCATGCGGCAGGACATAACATCGGAGTGATCGCCGAAGATCGAGAGTGCGTGCGTTGCCAGGGTGCGCGCCGAAACATGGAATGCCGTCGGCGTAAGTTCGCCCGCAATCTTATTCATGTTCGGGATCATCAGCAGCAGGCCCTGCGACGCGGTAAATGTGGTGGCCAGCGAGCCTGTCTGCAGCGCGCCGTGCACAGCTCCGGCAGCGCCGCCTTCGCTCTGCATCTCCATCACGTGAGGCACCGTGCCCCAGATATTCTGGATCCCCTGCGACGCCCACTCGTCGGCCCATTCGCCCATGTTCGAAGAAGGAGTAATGGGATAGATGGCGATGACTTCATTCACCCGGTAGGCGACGTAGGCGACCGCCTCGTTTGCATCCATGGTCTTGAATTTGCGCTTCATGATCCTGCCTTTGCTTGCGATGGATAGTTGTAAAGTTCCAATTCCTACTGATTTCTTAAAGTCGATTGCTTAATGATTGACTGACTAAGAATGAACGCTGCGGCAGAGGAACGCAGCAAGGCATGTCACAGCCGCCTGTGACGCACATCACAAACATGAAAATGTGAGCCACGTCACGTCAGCGAGTGCCGAGCAGCACAGCCAAGCGCTCTGCGCAGGCCGACACTGACCACAGCGCTAGGAGGTTGGTGCATGCTGTCACCATACGGAATGGAAATCGTCGAAAGCTGCCTTAATTGCAAGCTGAGGGCCGATCATCTCTTCTGCGATATGCCGCCCGCCACGCTGCAGAACTTTGAAGGCATTAAGTTTTCCACCGCCTATCCTCAGGGAGCCGTGTTATTTGTCGAAGGGCAAATGCCGCGTGGCATCTTTGTTATATGCAAAGGCAGTGTGAAGCTTTCCATCAACTCGCCTGCCGGCCGAACCATGATTGTGAAACTCGCAGAACCCGGCGAAGTCCTGGGTCTGAGCGCCACCATCTCCGGCAAACCATACGAAGTGACAGCTGAAACCATCGACCCCTGCCAGATCAATTTCGTGAAGCGCGATGATTTTCTCCGCTTTCTAAAAGAAGATGTGGATGCTTGCTTTAAAGTGGCCGAGCAGCTTGGCGAGAAATATCACAACGCGTGCAAGGAAGTGCGTTCGCTGGGCCTGTCACACTCTGCCGCCGAGAAACTAGCGTCGTTGCTTCTGGAGTGGAGTTCGAAGAACGGAGCTGCCGGCAAACCCGAGGGTCGCTTGACGCTCCGCCTCACTCACGAGGAGATTGCGCAGATGATCGGGACCTCGCGAGAGACCGTGACCCGACTTTTTGCGGATCTGAAAAAACGCCAGATTTTGCAGTCGAAAGGTTCCACCCTGGTGATCCGCAACTCGGGCGCGCTGCGCGACATCGCGAGTCACAACTAGGACTCTTCGAGTGCCGTGAACGCAGCGGCAATGTCACGCCTGCGGCGTGCGTTCAAAGCCCCTAAGTCGAAACCTTAATTTCAACATTCAGAACAACTTATATCGTGTGATCGATATCACAATTTTCCGTGATGAGTATCACCGCCAGTGGATGAACGCTGCATTATCGTTGCGTCGTGGGAGGGGCACAGCGCCCCGTTCAAGTGGGAGGCGAAACCGCAAATGACTATCTTAGAGAGCAATGGCCATCATTCAACTCATATCAGTCCCAGTCATACAAATCCCGGAACGCAAAACAAGCCGCGGCTGATTTTCTGGGAGCTGACCAAAGGCTGCAATCTGCGCTGCATCCACTGCCGCGCGAGCGCGACGGAGTTGAGTTCTCCCGATGACCTTTCGACGGAAACTGCAAAGGCGATCATCGATCAGATTGCCGAAGTGTCCAGTCCTATTCTTGTGCTGAGCGGCGGTGAACCGCTGTTTCGTTCGGATATTTTCGAGTTGGCGCGCTACGGCACCAGCAAAGGATTGCGCGTGGCCCTGGCGACGAATGGCACGCTGGTCACAAAGCAAGTCGCGCAGAAGATCGTGGATAGCGGAGTGAAACGCGTAGCCATCAGCCTCGATGGCGCCGATGCACAGACGCACGACACGTTCCGCGGCATTCCGGGCGCATTCGATGCTGCCATCACGGGTTTTCGCAATCTTAAAGATCTCGGCATGTCAGTGCAGATCAATACGACGATCGCCCGCCACAATGCGCATCAGCTTCCACATGTGCTGGAGCTTGCGAAATCGATTGGCGCCGATGCGCTGCACACTTTTCTGTTGGTGCCGGTGGGTTGTGGCGTGGATATCGCCTCCGAGCAAATGGTTCCTCCGGAAGAATACGAGCGCATGCTGAACTGGTTCTATGATCAGTCGCTCACTGGCGGTATCGATCTGAAAGCGACCTGCGCGCCCCACTACTTCCGCGTGGTTCGCCAACGGCGCGCGTTGGAGCATCGTTCCGCGACAGCGGCCGCTCACGCGGCGCAGCCAGCGCTTGTAGCGTCCGCAGATGCGCCGCATATTGGACCGACAGAAATGACCATGCCCGGTTCAACCGGCATCGAACTGAAACCTCAGGGCTTCGGAAAAGCCGTAGGACATCCCGGCACGCATCCCTCCGACATGAACGCGATGACCAAAGGCTGCCTGGCCGGAACCGCAGTTTGTTTCATCTCGAATCAGGGCGAAGTTTATCCTTGCGGATATTTGCCGGCCCTCGCAGGAGATCTGAAGAAGCAGCCGTTCGCCGACATCTGGGAGAACTCGGTCGTATTCAATCAGCTGCGCGACGTAAATAATCTGAAAGGGAAGTGCGGCTGCTGCGAGTTTCGCAACGTCTGCATGGGATGCCGCGCACGCGCTTTCGCCGCCACTGGCAACTATCTCGACGAAGAGCCGTTCTGCGTCTACGAACCTGGAACCAAGAACGCTTCCGCGAAGAATGCTGGCGCGAAGAACTCCGAGGCTGGGCACGCGCCCGCGCTGGTGGAGATCGCGCGCTAGGCTGAGTTCGGGACCTCTTCTCCGCTCTCACGAGCTAGCCTTTTCGAATCCGATGCAGCGGGTCAATTCACGCCGGATCAGGGTGAGACTCCGCAGTCGCCGCTTGTAAAGCCGCACTGTTTCAAGAATTAATGCTCCTAACCATCTGACAATAAAGGGGAATCGTGCGCTGCTGCATATTTCAGGTTTGGCCCGGTGGATGCTTTTCAGAAAGTCAGTACGCAGGAGCATCCGTCGTGGAACCTACCCTGATGGTCGTTGGCCTGAACTACCGCACAGCCCCTGTCGCCGTGCGCGAGCGCTTTTGGATCAGTGAAGAGCGGCGCTATGCGGCTCTCGTCCAACTATCGCGAGCCGAAGGCATTGAAGAAGTTATTGTTGTGGCCACCTGCAACCGTACGGAATTCCTGTTGTGGGCGAAGGATGTCACTCTGGCTGCGAACTCGGTGATGCGGTTTCTCGGTTCCGAATACGGACTCACGATGGAAGAGTGGAACCACTTCTACCGCTTGCTGGATGAAGCGGCGTTGCTGCACATCTTTCGCGTTGCGTCGAGTCTCGATTCCATGGTGATCGGCGACCCTCAGATCATTTCTCAGGTCAAGCAGGCGTGGCAACTGGCGCAAAAAGTTGGAGTGACTGGACGCTTTCTCGATGCGGTGATGCAGAAGGCGCTCACGGTCTCAAAGCGCGTGCGCAGTGAGACGGCGATTGGCAACGCGGCCGTTTCGATCCCTTATGCGGCGGTGGAGCTTACGCGGCAGATTTTCGGCGCGCTGGAAAATAAAAAAGTTTTGCTCATGGGCGCCGGCAAGATGAGCGAGCTTTCTGCGCGCGGCTTGCTGAACCACGGCGCTGGTTCGGTGAAGGTGATTAATCGCACTCTGGACCATGCGACTGAACTGGCCACCAATCTCGGCGGAGTTGCAGTTGCGTTTGAAGAGCGCTGGCAGCATATGGCCGAGGCTGACATTATTATTAGCTCGACTTCTTGTCCGCATACGATTCTGAGCCGCGAAGAAGCCGAGAGCCTGGTTCGCGGGCGCCAGCTTCCAGGAGAAGAAGAGCGTCCGCTGGTGATTGTGGATATCGCGATGCCGCGCGACATTGACTCCGCGGTGCGCGAGGTTAAGGGCGTCTATCTATACGATCTTGACGACCTCGAAAACGTTGTCGATCACAATGCGGCCGAGCGCGAAGTTGCGGCGGCCGAAGCACAAAAGATTTTGCTCGCTGAAGCGCAAGGCTTCCGCCGCAGGCTGATGGCGGAGCGCGTCGTGCCGACGATCGTCGCACTGCGCCAGCGGTTGGATGAGATTTGCCGGCAAGAACTGGAGTCCTTTCGACAGGAGAACGGACCGTTCTCCAAAGACCAGGATGAAATGTTAACTGCAGTTATGGCACGCATGACGCAGAGGATCGCGGGATCCCTGGCCCGCGAACTGAAGGAACTTCCAGAAAAGGTGGAACAGGAACAGATGACAGCAGCAGTGCAGCGATTGTTCCATCTGCAAACGCCGGAACGGGCGCTTGCCGGCACCATTTCGTGAGGAGAGGGGCTAGGGGATAGGGATTCGTGAGTCACAATACGCCTGTGGATCTTGGGCGTGGCGCGGGTGAACGCGCCTTCCAAGTCAGGCGGACCGCAGGATTCAGGAGCCTGCTGGTTCGTCTACGTTCCACAGAGAAAGCACACTTATTCTTTCCCAGCCATAAACTCTCTCCACGGAGTGCCAGTGCGAAGGCTTGCTCTGAAAGGCGACAAATCTGTTCCTGATGGGATCTACCGAAGCCGACGGTGCGCTATCTGCACCCGATTCGTATAGGTGCAGACGGCCACCGCACTTATTTGACCATCCACTGCTTAAGTATAAGAATGACGCGATTGCATCTTGATTGGTTGTGAAATCATGGTGCAGGGGGAACGCCGGAGTATCGTCATTCATTCGCCGCAGTTGGAGCATGTTATGTTTGTTTAGTTTCACCTTGACTGCAAACGCCGAAGCCAAAGTAGAAACCATTCGCCTGGAGTAAATCGCCCGCCACATGGTCTCGCTCTTCAGGAGCGAGTATTCAATTCGCCCCGTCCCACGCTGTTCTATATCAAAGTGGTAGGTGTCGGCGTCGATCTCGGCAAGAGCCTGCGCCAGAATGTCGCTGGGCAGGAAGTCATCGATGATGAGGTGCGGCCAGGGATAGGCGACCAGTTCGCCTACGCGCTGGTGCTGCTCCAGTGGCAGAGAGGCAATCACGACGCAGCCCTCCCTCTAAGGATTGGTCATCTATCCGCGCAATTACGGGCACAATCGAAAAACCAGGCTAACCGTTGATAATCTTCTGTATCTTGGTGTCGATTTGTTTCAACTCATGCACTTTGACTTTAACTTTTCCCTCGACCTCATTGTCGAGTTCTTTCACAAGCTTTGCGATGTCCTCCGAGATGTCTTCCAAGTCAATGCGCCTCGCGACGCCAACATTACCGGTGCACATAGTGACCTCCTTATTACTTGTGCGATACCGATATCACAAACCTGGACTCAAGGCAAGCGTGAAGCGATAAGGTGTGATGATCGGATCGTGCAAGAGACCGCGCGAGGATAAGGCCCCGCTTCATGCGGGCATAAATATAGTTGACAGACTGGGGGGCGTATCTTAGATTACTCTCGATAACTTGCGCCCATCTCGTTCGGTTGTGAGGAGGGCTATGGCAGGTCCGCCCGCATCGCTTCCCCCCGCGCTAGCTCCCGGCAGCACGATTAGGGGAATCTGGAATCACGACCGCACCTTTATATTTAGGCTCGTTCTGCCGGCCCTGAAAAAGCTATTCACCAGAGAAACAATCGTCGTGGTCGTTTTGGTCCTTGCATGGGCGTATACGTTTGACGATGTTCTGGAATGGTTTCCAAAGATGGTGGTCGCACAGTTGAAAGTTCACCAATGGCTCTTTAGCTCCGATCGCCGTTAGTCTCACGTCAGATGGGTGACGCCTGTCGAGGTCGATGACGATACTTTCTACGGACCACGGTGTTCGGGTAGCACACCGACTAATCGTACGTTTCTTGGGGATCTGGCCCTCAAGGCGGCGGACCAGAATCCGTCAGTGATTGCTTTCGATTTCCAGTGGAAGGGGATAAACGGCCGGATGGGAGATGATCCGATTAGGGAGAAGGACAATGAACACCTGCTTGCGGCGATCAGACAAATTACCGGAAAGGGCATACCTGTTGTCGTTACGACAGGGCTAATTAAGCAGGCGGACGGATCTTTTATTAGGCAGGCTAACGTCTATGGCGACTCCTCACTGCCCTCAGGCACGCTTGTTGGGCACATCAATCTTCCAGTAGACAAACGTAAGATCGCCCTAAAGATGAAGTCGTGGGACTGGCAGCACACGACTCAGACTGACCTCAGCTCTCTGTCCCTCCAGGTCGTCGCTGCATATGAAAACGAGCTTGGTATTCAACCTAGGACGGCCGACGACAGTTCAATCAAGAATAGTGCAAGAAAGGAGTGGGTTTTCGGAGGCTTCTTCGAGCCCACTGCGTTTCCTAGCATCTCGGCGCATAAGTTGCTGGAGGGCGACCCGATGGCGGTCAGCCTTTGTCGCCATCGTATAGTTTTGATCGGAGGCACCTGGCATACCTCGGACGGCACTTTGATAGAAAGCTTCCCTAGCCCGGTTGGCTCAGTGCCAGGGTTATATCTACACGCCAACTATATCGAGTCGTTGCTGGATAACAGATTCAAACAGTCGGTCCCTAGATGGCTCGCCGTGATCCTCGATTTTTTTCTTTCCATGTTGATGTACTTGTCTTTCAACTCGGTAACTCAAACATCGAAACGATTAGGGGTCCTCGTTGCGTTTCTTTTGCCACTTACAGCGGCTTATTTCCTCTTCGCCAATGCGGGCCGCTACTTGGATTTTATGATTCCGCTGAGTCTGTGCTTTATCGACCTGGTGCGCCAAACGGTTACGCTCCGCTGAAACCACATGCCGCGGGGCCACGGGAGGGTACATGACGAAAGATGTTATGCACAGAGTGGGTCCATTGGTCATTCTCGTATTAGCGCTCTGCTTCGCTCGGTCGCTGGAATCCGCTCTTGGGCCCCAACCCTCGGACCGTCAAGGAGGATCGCAGCAGGGCGGGCCTCCGCAAAGCCCACCGCAGGGCTCGTCGCAGCAAGCTGGCACGCCGGCCACACCTACGCTCCCACAAATCCAACCACTCCCAGAAATCCCCGAGCGGCCGATCATTCCCGCGAGCGCTCCAGGTTCCCCGCCTCCTCCACCACCACCGAGGCGCGCAGCTGCCGCCGGCCAAGGTGGATCGCAACAAGCGGGGCCACCGCTGAGAAAAGCGATTGAAGCGATGCGAACGGCCCGTGGGAATATGGCGCGCGCCGAGGGCGAGTTCCATGGCCATCGCGAAAAGGCGATCGAGCTCATCGACCGGGCTATCCACGAAGCCGAGCTCTGCCTGAGGGAACCCTAGGCGAGTGACCCGCTCGGGCCCGGTTTTGGCTTGAGCGGGGATGTTGACATGTCACAGACTTAGTCCGGCGAACAAAACTGGGTTGTCTTCGTGCCATAGGGACTAACGTTTTCAGCACGGCGGGCAGAGTCATTTGGTCGCTTTTTGCTGTTATCTTCGCACCGTACAGAAAGAGCGAACCTCAGCGGCTGAAAGCCGCATCGTTTCGGCTCCCCTACGGCACCCTTCGGCCCCGCTCAGGGCAGGCTGGAACTTGTGCCCTTCCCGATCTGCCGACGAAAGCCGGCTACTGATCCTCGACCGCGCCGTTTTGCGCGCCTTCTTCATCCCCGCGGATTAGGCCGAATTTTTTTAGTTTGTAGCGGAGGGCGTCGCGGCTTATGTCGAGCAGTTTGGCGGCGTGGGTTTGATTGCTGTTGGCCTGGCGCATGGCTAGTTCGACCATGGCGTGTTCGACCTCTTCTAAAGAAGTTCCGCCGTCGGGGATGTAGAGGCGGGGCAACATGCGGCCGTTGGGCAGCGGCTGGCCGCCGTCGGCTGGACTCGTGCGTTCGAAAACGGTGCGGCCTCCGGATTCGCCTACGGAGAATGGCAGATAGAGCGGGCGGAGTAGAGGTTCGTCTTCTAAGATCATGCCGCGCTCGATGGTGTTTTTTAATTCGCGGACGTTGCCGGGCCAGTTGTGGCTTTGAATCAGGCGGCGGGTTTCATCGGTGATGCCGCGAATGGATTTCTTGAAGCGGCGGTTGTAGCGGTCGATGAAGAACTCGACCAGGGGCATGATGTCTTCTTTGCGATCGCGCAGCGGCGGGATGAAGATGGCGATGATCGCGAGGCGATAATAAAGATCCTGGCGGAACTGGCTTTCGCGGACGGCTTTTTCCAGATCGCGATTGGAGGCGGCGATTACGCGGACATCCACCTGCATGTCTTTGATGCCGCCTACGCGGCGGATTACCTGGTCTTCTAAGACGCGCAGCAGTTTGGCTTGGAGCAATGGAGAGAGTTCTCCGATTTCATCGAGGAAGAGTGTGCCGCCGTCGGCGGCTTCGAAGAGTCCCTTCTTCATTGTCTTGGCGTCGGTGAATGCGCCTTTTTCGTGGCCGAAGAGTTCGGCCTCCATTAGCGTTTCGGGAATGGCGGAACAGTTGATGGCTACGAAGGGTTTCTGGTGGCGGGAGCTTTCGTAGTGAATGGCTTTGGCGATCAGATCTTTGCCGGTGCCGCTTTCGCCTTGAATGAGGATCGTGGTGGCTTCGCTGGATGCGACTTTGCGGACGAAGTTCATGAGCTCGGTCATCTTCGAGGAGACGCTGACCACGCTGTCATAACCGACTCCGCCGCGGACTGCGCCGCGCAGGGCCTGAACTTCAGTGCGCAGGCTGGTGGCTTCGAGCGCGTTCCTGATAGCGACCTGAAGCTCGTCGAAATCTACGGGCTTGCCGACGAAGTCGTAGGCGCCTAACTTGAGCGCGGCTTTCACGTCGTCGAGTTGAGGGTCGGCAGTGATCATGATTACGGCGCGGGCGTCGCCATTTTTTTTGAGTTCGTCGAGGACTTCGATGCCGGTGAGGTCGGGCATGCGGACATCGAGCAGGACGAGGTCGGGCGATTCGCGCTGGGCTAGTTTGAGGGCTGGACCTCCGGAGTCGGCCTCGATGACGTGGTATCCCCACTCTTCGCACTTCTGGCGAAGGGACCAGCGGACGAGGCGCTCGTCGTCCACGATCATGATCTTCTCGGCGGGCATCGGCTTTAATTTACTACGAATGGGACGGGGAATGCTTGGGGTTGACGGTGGCGGAATTCCGGTGCTGCAAGCTGCGAGCGCAAGATGCGCTCGCGACAGCCGGCAGGATGCCGGCGCTACTCCGGCGCTGCTTCGACGTTACTTTCGGTATTTCGTTCTAAGTGGCTGCGGTTTGGGCGGCGGCTTGCGATGTGGGTTGAGCGGCTGGCGCGTGAAAGGGGAGGAGCACAGTGAACTGGCTGCCTTTTCCTACCACGCTGGTGACTTCGATGCGGCCGTGATGTTCTTCGACGATGCGGCGGGCGAGCGAGAGGCCGAGTCCAGTGCCGTTGCCTTTAGTGGTGTAGAACGGGCGGAAAATGTTGGCCAGGATTTGAGCAGAGATGCCGCGACCGGTGTCGGTGATGACGACGGTTGCGCAATCTTCCTGAGAACCTACTTCGACGGTAACGGTGCCCGCTCCCTCGACGGCCTGTTCTGCATTCAAGAGCAGATTGAGAAGCACCTGATGAATCTGATTGCTGTCATGCTCGACTTCGGGCAGGTCGGGCGCCTTTTGCAATTCGATCTGGATTGGCTTTGAGATTACTTGCTGGCGAGCGAGCATTACGGCGTGTTCGACGGTGACGTTGAGATTGCTCTGGCGAATCTGCGGAGGGTGCGGGCGCGCGGTTTCGAGAAGATCGGTTAAGGTGCGGCTGATGCGCGCGATTTCCTGGCGAACATCTTTCACGACCGGCCGCGCCGGGCTGGTGACGGGCAGATCGCGGCCGACAATTTCTATGACTCCAGCGATGCCGGCGAGCGGATTGCGAATTTCATGGGCGAGACCTGCAGCTAATTCGCCGAGCGTAGCCAGATGTTCGGCGCGGGATATCTGGGTGCGATGCAGAACCTCGATTTCTTCGCGGCTGTCCCGCAGTTGCTTCATCATGTGATTGAAGTTGCGGCCGAGGTCTCCGATTTCGTCGTTACGATTGGCGAAGCTGACGGAGACATCGAGATTGCCGTCGCTGACCTGATCCATCTTCTCCTGCAATTCGACCATGGGGCGCTGAATCAGGTAGGCCAGACCGAGCATGGCCGCGGCGCAGATGGCGACGGCTCCCGCTCCGGCGACGATCATGACAGCGTGGCGTTCGGGATCACGCAGCGAGACGGTCGCGAGCGTGAAGAGCAGCAGTCCCGCAAGCAGCACGAGGCCTATGGGTGAGATTGCTTTGATCTGCCACTTGACGCGTACGGAACTCAATTGAAAGCCTTCTTCCCCAGTGCGACCGGGTCTTCCTATCAGTGTACTGTCAGCCAGCGCCGCGTATTCGGTGCGGTCAGGCATAGGCGTGTAATCCTGGCAACAAGTAGGTGACGCCGAAGAAAGTAAACATGACCACGGCGAAGCCGCCGATGGCGAAGTAGGCGGCACGTCGGCCCCGCCATCCGCGGGTAATGCGCATGTGCAGGTAACCGGCGTAGACCAGCCAGGTAATCGCAGCCCAGGTTTCTTTTGGATCCCAGCTCCAATAAGATCCCCAGGTGCGATTAGCCCAGTAAGCGCCCGCCGCGATCATCAGGGTGAGTAAAGGAAATGCGATCGCGATGGTTTTGTAAGTGATGCGATCGAGCTCGTCCGCACTGGGCAACATGCGCTCGAGATCGTTGCGCCTCCACAGCAGCAGTAAGTACAACAGTGAGACGAAGATTGTCCCTATAAGGCCCGAGAGAATGAAAGGGCTGGCAGCGAGAGCGGTCGGGAACAGGCCTTCAGCGTCGAGAGAAGCGTAATGACCGTCACGCGCCCGCAGCGCAAAGAATGCGAGAGCAAGGACTTGTAGAAGAATGCTCAGGAAAACGGCGCGATTGGCCATGGTGAGCAGACTCTGGTTGTGAGTCTTGCTCCAGATGAGGTAAAGAAACAGCGGAGCGGCGACGGCAGCCAACACCAGCACCATCAGCCAGCCGAGATCGGGAATTACCACATAAAGCCTTACGCCTTTGGCGATAAATATTTCTGCTTTGTCTTCCGGATTCCAACCGACAACGCTGAGACCTCCCCATTTTTCGAAGCGGGTGAGGATGCCGACATACATGGCGACGGTGAACAAGCTAGTCGCGGCCAGAAAGGTTTCGGTTTTCATTTTGTCCTGGATCAAGAACATCATGGCCAGCGCGAAGCTGAGGGCGCATGCGGCGTAGGCGAGCATGGCCAGCGTAACATGCACATGCAGCCAGGTTGATTGCAATGCCGGCACAAGTGGACGTACCTCTGTGCGCAGTAATTGCATCAGAATCACGCCGACAATCGCCACGGGCATGGTTACCGTGCCGATGATCTTCACGCCGTATTTCTTTTCGGCGATCAGAGTGAGCACGGCGAGCGTCCATACGAACATGAGGAGCATTTCATAGATGCTGGCGAACGGTGGATGCCCCGCCTCATACCAGCGGCGCGCGACCGCGCCGGTGTTGGCGATGAGTCCTGCCCATGTAGCCAGGGACGCATAGCGAATGTAAGAGGGAAGGCCGGTGATACCGAAGGCGAGATAAAGCGTTCCCGCGCCACAATAGAAAATGAGAGCGGCGTAGAGCAGATTGGAGTCGTTGAGCAGATTGCCGCTCTTGACCACGTTCAGAAATGCCATGAATAACAGGAATGCGACGCCCAGTCCCACCATTACGACCAGCGTGGTACCGGTAGCGGCCGCCGGTTGCTGTTCGATTTTTGCGACTCGTGACATAGACCCTTCCTCCGTAGCCGGAATTTACTTTCCGGCGAGTGCAGCGACAGGCGCGTGTGCGACTGCCGGCGATGAAACTTTAAGTTCAGACTCGATTTGTTCCACTACATTGCGAAATTGATGTTCGAATGCATCTTTGTTCTTGTTCGCAGTGCCGCCGATCCAGAGTTTCAATTGGCCATGAGCGTCGCGGACGGGCACGGCCCACACGCGCTTGTGGACGAAGTAGAAGACCAGAGCGAGGCCGAGTCCCATCAGGACTACGCCCGCCCAAACTGCCCACTGGCCGGGCTCGTGCGAAACTTCGAGGCCGGTGAAGTAAGCCATCTGCACATCTTTGCCTCGGAATATGTAGGGCGAAGCCGCGTCCTCCTGCAGGCCCGCACCGACCCAGACGTCTACCGTCTGACCCGATTTCTTCGATTCGACGACCAGGTGCGCCGCGGGATTTTGCAATTCGGTGGAGCGGGCGTATACATGGCCATCCTGCACCACGAAGTCGGGAATGAATTCAGCGAGGCGAACCGTAGTATCGGCGTCCAGAGTGTGAGTTTCGTCGGGACCAATCTTGAATTCCTGGGAGTTCTGGCCGTCGCGCGGCGTGGCGGTGAGCGCGAGTGAATCGAGCTTGCCCGTGTTGCCGTAGCTGGCCTGGTAAAAACGTACGCCGTGATAAACCAGAGGATCGTTGACGACGATCTGCTTGCGCAGGATCACTTGTCCATCTTTGAGAACCGAGAGATCGGACCACCAGCGTTTAGGAGATCCGTCGGCATAATTTTCCTGGCCAGCGCCGTCACAGCGGACGGCAAATGCCAGATTGCGCGGGCTTGCGTTTTGTGGTGTTACCTGACTCGACTCCTGCCCGCGAGTCAGCATGATGAAACCGCGCCATCCCCACAGGGCGTCGACGATGCCTCCGAGAAAAATCAGAAGCAGACTGGCGTGCACGATATAGACCGCCATTTCAGAGAGGCGGTTGCGCTCGCCAAAAAGTGAGAAGCTGTTCTGGCGCACGATGTGCTCCGGCTTGAATCCTTCTTTTCGCAGAACGCGCTCCGCGACGGTCAAAGCGGTCGCTTCATCCTTGATCGGAATCAACACGTGGCCGGGCAGCCCCTTGCGGAAAGCTTCATCCGGGCTCTTATAGGGACGCGAGAAAAATCTCCAGGCATTGGGGAAGCGCTGAATCGAAGCCGAAATGATGCTGAGGCTAACCAAGCTCAACAGCAATACAAACCACCAGGCGTGGAAGACATCGCTGAGCTTCAGTGCGTCGAGCAGGTGAAGCACTTGCGGCGAATAGGCGCGCTGCATTTCGTCGGCTTCGGTGGCGGGGCGCTGAAGAATCACGGTCCCTGCAGCCGAGAGCAGAACGACGAGGATCAGCAGGATGACGCCGGTCTTGATCGCGCCAAGCGTTTGCCAGAGTTTTCGAGGTACAGATTGGACGTGTGCCCCCATTGTGTTTCCCCTTCCCCGCTTCAGCAAAGCACGTTGTGCGCCATTAGGGAGAAAGTCGGGGAAGTGATTGAAATTCCAGAGAATAGGCCGGTTCAGTGAGAAATTCGGAACACGGCCTTTGAGCCAAATCACACAATGGAATGGAGTTGTACGGGAATTTGGCGCAGCAAGAGGAGCGGAAGGGTTTGTTAAAACGATCCCATTTCGGGATAACTTACGTCTTCAACGCATACTCTTCCCGTGACAATGTCACTCCCGCATGTGACTGAAATCACAGGGGAATCGAGGCGCGGAACGGCAAGACTGATCATCAGATTTGAAGTGGGTTGCGCTGGCGAATTTCCAGACTGCCGGAGTGTGCGGAAGCGAAGCATAGTTACTTTGGGTGATTTTGACCATTGCACTGTGGGATAAGCCCCCAAGTCGACGGAGCTTAAGGGCAACGAACATCTTTCACGGGGTGGAACGCTGTCGCCAACTGATTGTGTCGCAATCTGTTACAAAGGAGGCCTAGAAATCAACAGCAGTCAAGAAGTAAGGCGAGGTGCGTGCATGAGCATCATGCAACCGGTATCTGAGGAGGCAGTGGTGGGTGTGGCATTGGGATTCATCAAATCGAAGTTCGGCAAATCGAAGTTCGGCACCAGCTTCAGGCTAAGCTTGTTCCTCGGTTTCCTGTTGCTGTTTGTTTTTGCCGGGCGGGTTTCCGCGAAGGAACATCCGGTGCCGCTCGACCCGAAGGCAGATCCCTCGACTTGCGTTGCCTGCCATGAAGACAAGACCAAGGGCAAGTCGGTGCACTCCGCGATTGCCATGGGCTGTACCAGTTGTCACGAGATCCGTACGGTCAGAAACGTGACCCACGTCAAGCTGATCACGACCACGTCCCATGGGCTGTGTCTCACGTGCCATGCAGATAAGAACGCCGATGACATCAAGGGGACGGTACATCCACCAGCGGTCCGTGACTGCGTGAAGTGCCACGACCCGCACACCTCCGATAACAAGAATCAGTTGTTAAAGCCCGAGTCGGGCGACAAGAAAGAGAATCTCTGCCTGAGTTGCCACACGACCGGCGAGAACGTTCCGGAGAAGGGCAGCCGTCACGCAGCGCTGGACATGGGTTGCGAAACCTGCCACATCACGCACAAGACTGGCGCAGAACCAACAACGGAAAATCACTTTCATTTGACGAAGGCTGCGCCTGCGCTGTGCGTGGATTGCCACGATACGAAAGATGCCGCCTTGCAGAAAGCGCACCAGAACCAGCCGTTTGGCAAGGCGAACTGCCTGCAGTGTCATGACCCGCATCAGTCCGCATCGCCGAAGCTGATGGCCAAGTTCACGCATCCGCCGTTTGCGGATAAGAGTTGCGACACCTGCCATGCACCGGCGAAAGATGGCAAAGTCGTTCTGACCCAGGCCAACGTCAAAGACCTTTGTGCTACGTGCCACTCCGACAAGGCGGAGCTGATCGAGAAGGCGAAGGTGCAGCATCCGGGAGCGGCGGGCGATTGCACCGACTGCCACAATCCGCATGCCAGCGCGTACCCGGGCTTGCCGAAGACGGACCCGGTCAACATTTGCCTGGGGTGCCACAGCGAAATCGCTGATCTGGAGAAGAAACGCATTCACCACCAGCCGGCGTTTGTGCAGGGTTGCGGAATTTGCCATATGGCGCACGGCGGCGACAACCAGCATTTGTTGCGGGTTGCCGACACGAACAAACTTTGCCTGGAATGCCACGGCCCCGATACGAAGCCTGCGAAGCTCGAGAGCGAGCATCTGGTGACGATTTTCGGCGGTGCCGTGAAGTTGCCGGATAACTACTTTGCGAAGGTGCCGATTCTGCCGTTGAAGTACAACCTGGGGCACCCGGTGGACCGGCATCCGATATCGAACGTGATGGAAGGGACTGATATCACCAAGGTTAAGTTCGCCATCAACTGCCTGACGTGCCATCAGCCGCATGCTTCGGCACAGCCGGGATTGTTGGCGAAAGATCAGAATAATGATTCGTTGTTCTGTGCGAGCTGTCACAAGGATCTCCGAAAGTAAGGGGAGGGCGGCGCGATTGGGTGAATATTCGTGGGTGGGTACGAAGATGAGTGAGGGTAAAAAGATGATTTCACAACTAGGCAACACGTTTACGACGCGACGCAGAAGGCTGGCAACGGCGGCATTAGTAGCGCTGCTGACGGCCTCCTCTATTTTGGCTTTCGGGGATGACACCAAGAAGAAGAAAGACGAAGCGACGCCGCAGAAGAAGGTTTCGATCCTCGACGTGATCGATAAATCGAAGGTAGTGTGGCCGCAGCCGCCCATGATCGCGCGGGTGAAATACCTGGACTATTTCGCGGGCGAAAAGCTGCCTGACTTCAGCGCGCAGCAGGCTAAACCGAAGAGCAGCTGGATGGACCGGCTGGCCGGCACCAGCGCAGAAAAGACTGACAACCCCCTCAAGAACCATTTCTTCATGGGTGAGCCGCATGGGCTGGCGGTTGATTCCAAGGGCAAACTCTATGTGGCTGACGGCAAGGTGGGCGCCATCTTTATTATTGATCCGGAAACCAAAGATACGGTGATGATCAAGAATGGCAAAGATGCAAATTTCGTTCTGATTAATGGTCTAGCGATTGATGACGCTGACCGGCTCTTTGTCTCCGACTCTCAGGCTCACCGGATTCTGGTTTTCAACAAAGATCACAAGGGCGAGGCCGCGATCACATCGGGTCTGGTTACTCCCGCGGGAATGGCGATCGATAACGAGAACCGGTTTCTCTATGTAGCCGATATCGGGCTTGACCAGGTGCTGGTGTTTGATGCGGACACGCTCGAGCCGATACGCAAGATTGGAACTGCGGATACAAAGCATCAGTCGAGCGCGTTGGGAGATTTTTCCAAGCCGACCAGCGTGGCCGTCGATGCAGACGGAAACGTCTATGTAGCCGACATGCTCAACTACCGGGTTGAGATTTTTGATGCCGATGGCAAGTTCATTCGCACGTTCGGAAAGCATGGCGATGGTCCGGGCTATTTCGCGATGCCCAAGGGAATCGCGGTGGATGGCGATGGCCATATTTGGGTTACGGACACGATGCAGAACCGGGTTCACCTGTTTACCCAGGATGGCGATCTGCTGATGTGGATGGGCAACAAGCAAGGCGTTCTGCCCGGCACGTTTTCCGGTCTGCAGGACATCTACTTTGACAGCAAGCTGAACCGGGTCTTCACCTCTGAGGTATATCCGGGGCGTGTGCAGATGTTCCGCTATGTGACGCAGGAGGAAGCGCAGAAGGAGCACGAAAAGCGCGAGGCGTTGAAGGCCGCGAACAAGACTCCGGATGTTAAGCCAGCGGCCAAGCCTCCGAAGGAAATTCCGGCGCCGTTCCCAACGCAGAAGCCGGCCGACACTGCCAAGCCGCCTGCCAATGATTCGAAGTGAGTTTGTAGAAACCTCCCTCTGAGGTTGTGGTGTGCAAAGGCTTAGCGAGTTTACTCGCTAAGCCTTTGCAACTGCGGTTAAGAAAAGTTGTCGTCCCGAGCGAAGCGAGGGATCTTGGTTTCCGCCCGCGCCACGAGTATTGCCCCTGCGGGCAAACACCAAGATCCCTCGCTTTGCTCGGGAAGACAATTTGCTCGGGATGTCAGATCGCTTTGCTCCAGATGACAAATCGCTCGGGACGACAAGTCCCTCCAGCGAGTTCCCACCAGCGAGTTCCCTCCCGCCCTGCCCTGGTTGCCGACTGTGCGGGAGTTTCCACAGGCTGCGGGTTACGTGGGGCTTTTCAACCAGTGAGTGAGTTGGAAAGCCCATTAAAAGCGTTACCTTAGGCACTGCTGGATTTTGCAACAGATTGGATTTCTCCAACAAACGGTCTGCATTCAGTTACTTAGGTAAACCGTGCCAGATGCACAGGGTCTGACCAAAAGGGGTGGGCAGCGTGCATAAACAATGTCCGAGTAGTCAATCTTAGAGGAGGCTTCACCAATGAAAAAGCTATTTTTAGTTCTGCTTATAGTGGTTATGGTCTCGGCCATGGGCATCGCCCAGGTTACACAAGCCGCACACGCCACATCATCCGGAGCACCCGGAGCCGTCGCACCCACGGTCGACGTCCTCGGCGCTCACCAAAACTACGGCCGCGGTTGTGCGGGCTGCCATGCTCCACACAGCGGCGCATGGGGCGAAGGCGGCAACAAGGTCAGCGGCACCGTCACCGATGCCTACACCGGTAGCAATGCACTGTTTGGGCAAGACATGGGACCTCTCTGGGGCCAGACGTTTGACTTCAGCGATGTTTCCAACACCCTCACCAACGGCAACGGCAGCGCCAACAAATATACGTTGGTAACCGCCGCCAACGGAAACCCGACAACCATGACTGCACAGCAATACTCCGATATGCGTGGCGTAGTAATGTGCCTGGCTTGCCATGACGGCGCAGTCGCCAAGGGCGCCATGATGCAGAACTGGGCCTTTGAAGAGCAGATCGGAGCCCTGCCGAGTTCTTACGGCACGGCCAAGATCCCGACCTTACTGGGCGCAGACGGCACGACCAACCTCGGCCTTTCGACCGACGGCGGAAACTACAACAACGACCACCCGATCGGCGAGAATGCGACGATCGCCGCAGTGCTGGGCGCCTACTATAACCCAACCACCGGCAATGGCTTGACCTACGTTGTCGCCAATGGCGCCATCACTTCGATCACGCCCGTCGGCTCGTATGTGAATTTTATCGCTTCCTACGGGGCGCCCGCCCTGATGAAGGGTGCGCACTCCTACGGAACCCCGGTCAACGCTTCGAACGTTCCCTACGTGGTTTGCACGACCTGCCACGACCAGCACTCGATGAACGTGTACTCCGTGGTGGGTGGTCAGAACACGATCGCCGGCAACGCTACCGGAACGTATGCGAAATACTTCTTCATCAACGGCCCCTACAACCCGAACACGGTGAACATCCCGTTGGGAACGGCCGCTTCCACAACCCAGTTCTGCCGCCAGTGCCACTTTGGCGAGTCGAACGAAGCCAACGGCGGCACGCTGCCGACGACTTTCTAACTTTGTAGATCGAATCGGGGAGGGGGATTTTCCCCTCCCCCTTTTTATTTGCTTTGAACTCTTAGTCAGGGTAATGGCGGTTGTGAGGGAGTAGGGATCTTTCGACTCCACATGGTCCTCGGCTTCGCCGATGACCATGTTCCGCTCAAAGCTTGCCCTGAGCCTGTCGAAGGGATGACAGCGTAGGTTTCCTTGGGTTATTTCACCAGATCGATAGCGGCAGAACGCCCATTGCGCACCTCCGCGACGCTGCAAAGATTCTTTCATCTGTCAGCCCGGTGGCCGCAACTCATTCCAGCTAAATAACTTGCAGGAACCCGGAAAGATTTTGGCAGGGCCGGCAGAAGGGCAAACGCCGTGCACAATACAGGGTGATTCTGGCAGGTGGGGTGTTCAGAAATTTGGAGATTGGGCGAGGAGTTTCCATGAAATACCGACTTCAGATGGCGGGGCTGGTCCTAGTTGTATGCGGAGCAGTAAGCGCAAGCGCACAACAGATGATGAGTTCACACGCTCCGACGACGGCAGCAACTGCTCCAGCAACAGCAGCAGCACCGGCTCCGAGCGCGAAGTATCCGGCGGCAGCCAAAGCGGTAAATTCCGGCGTTGACGCCTCGAGCCTGATGGTGACGGGCAAGGCCGTGGTGAAAGTGAATGACGCGGTGCTGACCGACCGCGACTTGTTGCGCGAAATGTTCGCGCTGTTCCCGTACGCGAAGCTGCATGGCGGCTTCCCGAAGAAAGAGGAACCGGAAATCAGGCAGGGCGCGCTGCAGATGATCGTATTCGAGGAGTTGGTGTACCAGGAGGCGCTGCGGCAGAAGCTGACGATTGCGCCAGCGCGAGTGACTCGCGAAGAGAAGAATTTCAAAAGCCAATTCCCCACCGAGGCGGAATTCAACCAGTATCTGAGCACGGAACAGGACGGATCAGAGGCGAAGCTGCGGCAGATGATCAAGCGCTCGCTGCTGATCGAGGCCATGCTGAAGCAGGAAGTGAACGACAAGGCCGGGGTCACGCTGACCGAGGCGCGAGCTTACTACCTGAAGAACACGAAGGCGTTCGAGCACGGCGAGACTTTCGCGCTGCAGACGATTTCGATTATTCCCGCGGAACAGGCGAGCGCCCAGGTGATTGCGGATGCGCGCAAACGCGCCGAAGGCATTCTTGAACAGGCCAAGGCAACCAAGAGCTATCAGCAGTTTGGGCTACTGGCGGAGAAAGCTTCGGAAGACGATTTTCGTGTGAATCTGGGCGACCGGCATGTGGTGAAGGGCGAGAATCTGCCGCCGGAAGTGGTGAAAGTTGCCGAGAAGATGAAGCCGGGCGAAGTGAGCGGGCTGATTCCGCTGGGCACGGCCTGGACGATTATTCGAGTGGGCGCGCATACGCCGCCGGGCAAGTCAACCTTCGCCGAGGTAAAAGCGAAGCTGATGGAGAATCTTCAGAAACAAAAATCCGAACAGCTGAGGGTGGGGCTGGACAAGCGGTTGCATGAGGGCGCGCAGATTCAGGAGCTGTAAAGACGTTGGCGGGAGGTCAGAGTTTCAGACTTTCGGCTGCGAATGGACGGCAAGGTTGGCACGCGAAAGTTTTAAGGGATGGGGCGGACGTGAACAGTCAGAGAAACAACGCGCGTGTGCTCGGTTGGCTGCTGGCATTCGGGGTGATGCTGGCGGGCCAGGGATGGGCTCAGATCGAGATCGGCAAGAACACGAGCATGAGCCTGAGCGGAGACGTGGGGTTCGGCTATAACGGAAGTAACGGCGACACGATAGGCTCAAGTCATAGCACGCTTTTTAGCGGCGATGCCGTCCTGCAAGGTTATTACTACAATCCCAGGTTTTTGAGCTACTACGTTGATCCTATCTACAATCGGTCGCAGGCGGATTCGGGGGAAGGCTCGCTTACCAATGCGTCCAACGTCAGCGCGGGAGTGAACCTGTTCAGCGGCAGCCACTTTCCCGGATCCATATCGTTCGGTGAAGGATTCAACACGAGCGGGACCTATGGGATAGGCGTGACCCCGGGGCTTGACACCACAGGCAAGTCGCACAGCTTCGGCATTGGGTGGGCAGAACTCATTCCGGGTGCGCCGCCTGTGAACATCCAGTATTCGCAGACGGCTTCGGAAAACTCGATTTTTGGCACCAGCCAGGACGATCACACGGACGCAAAAAATCTCAACGTCTTCAGCAACTACAAGCTCGCGGGCTGGTATATGGGAGCGCACCTGACCGATACCTGGACGAGTACGGAGTTGCCGGCGTTGATAACCGGCACTGATCAGGCCGTTACAGGGGACACGAATTCAAAGTCATTTTCCGTCAACGCAAACCACAAACTGCCGCTGCGTGGCTCATTTGGAGCGAGCTACGGATGGTCTGATTTCACTGGTAATGAGAACGGTTCCAGCTATTCCGGTGGTAACCAGACGTTGAGCGCGAGCGCCGCCTTTGCGCCCACAGACAGGTTCACGTCATCGTTCCAGGCTAACTACGACAGCAGTCTCGCAGGGTCCATCGAACAGCAACTCATCGGCGTGGGCGCGGTTACTCCGCAGGTTGATCTGGGCAAAAGTAGCTACTCGATTTCCCTCAACAACTCCGACAATGTGGTGATTACTAAGAGCCTGTCGGCCGGGTTCAATGTGGGCCACGTCGAGCAAGTGGTGTACGGCGAAACCGTCTCAGCAACCCACTTTAGCGCGATCATCGACTACCGGTTTCTGAAGCCGCTTTGGGGTACGGTCGTGGTCTATGCCGGGTTAAACGACGAGGCGACAGAAGCGGGGAACACGGGAGCGGGTCTGATTGCGGGAGTGAACTTCACCAAACAATGGAGCAATTTCGAGCTGGACGGAAGCTTCGGCTATTCGCAGGATACGCAGACGGTGCTGGCCACGGAGGTGACGTCCAATTATTCCTACCTGGCAAAAGCGCAGCGCCGCCTGGGCCGCCGGGTGCGGTGGTTGACTACATTTAACGGTTTCCACACCGGGTTGGGCGAGGCGGAGGGTTCGAGCGCCCATGCGGAATCCTACGGAACCCAGCTCGTGTACAAGATGTATAACGTGGGAGCGACTTACGGTCACACTTCGGGTACGGTGCTGCTGACGGCGAATGGGCTGGTGGCGGCGCCGGGGACGCTTGCGCCGGTGCTGACGGCCAATGGGTCGCTGCTGGATACCGGCTCCTCTTACTCATTCAGCTTTACGACCAACCCGATACGCCGGCTTTCGTTCAGCACCAGCTACATGAGAACGCTCAATGACAGCCTGGCTGGGGCGGCTGGGGCGGCCAACTCGAACAGCGCGTCGAAAGTTTTTCTGATGTTTACCACGTACCAGTTCCGGAAGATGGTTTTTACGGCGGGGTATACTGACTTGAACCAGTTTGTCAGCGCATCTGGGCTGCCGCCCGCCAGCTACACGAATTTTTACGTCGGAATCCAACGATGGTTCAAGGCCTTCTAGTGCGATCCGATGCGGGGAATTGGGTCGGATTGTGTCTTTGCATGGTGCTGGCCGTTGGTGTGGCCGTGCCGGCGTATGCGGAAGACGCCAAGGCGGAGAAAAATGAGCCGACTCCGGGACCCGAGTTGTTGCTGCAAGGCGGGCGCAAGCTGGCTTTTGTGCGCACCTTTACCACGGACCGCGACGTTTCGCCGAAGCGGAGCTTCTTCAAAAAGGTGATCGACGTGGTGGCGGGAGCGCCGGACCGGCATCAGACGATCCGTCCCTATGGAATTGCCGTGGACTCGCGCGGGCGGGCGATTGTGACGGACCCGGGGGCGATGGGCATCCACATCTTTGATTTTCGCGACCACAAATATAAATTCATCGCGCGCAATGACAAAGATGAGAACTCGATGAAGTCTCCGCAGTGCGTTGCCGTGGATGCGCAAGACAACTTTTATGTGACGGACTCGGAAACTGGGAGGATTTTTGTTTTCGAGCCAGGAGGGAAGTTCAAGCGCATCATCGGCAATCTGAAAGGCGGAGAAGGTTTTTTCAAGCGGCCCACGGGGATTGCGGTGGATTCGGCGGCGCAGAGGATCTACGTCACAGACACGTTGCGGAACAAGGTTTACGTTTTGGATATGCAGGGAAGCGTGATGCAGATGATCGGCAAGACGGGAACAGGAAACGGGGAATTCAATTTTCCGACGGAGATTGTTTTGCACGGGCAGGATCTGGCAGTGGTGGACACGATGAATTTCCGCGTGCAGGTGTTTGATCGCGGCGGGACCTTCAAGTACGCCATAGGCAACGTCGGCGACGGAGAAGATTTCGGAAGCTTCTTTCGTCCGAAGGGAATCGGGTTCGACAGCGAAGGACACCTGTACGTGGTGGATGCCGCATGGAGCAGAGTGCAGGTATTCGATCAACTCGGTGAGTTGCTTTATTACTTTGGGACACGAGGAGAAAAACCGGGAGCGTTCAACCTGCCTTCCGGCATGTTCATCGATCGGAACGACAGCGTGTACATCGCGGATTCTTACAATAGCCGCATACAAGAGTTTCAGTATTACGGGAAAAGAGAACAGGGCGGGGGCCAGTGAGAAATGAAGTGGCGGCTAGTATTCGCGGCTCTGCTCTGCATGACCGGTAGCCTGCCAGGGCAATTCAGCGGCGATGTGCTGGGAGCGCATGATATGGGTCCCGCCGGAACATCGCCGGTGAAGGGTGGGCTGCCTCCTTGTCAGTTTTGCCACGCGCCTCACTCGGGAAACAGCAAGGGGCCGTTGTGGGCCCAGACGTATTCAACGCAGACTTACAATCTTTACCGCAGCACCACCGATCCCACTCAGACGATGGAACAGCCGCCGATCGGCGCGCCCAGCAGCTTGTGCCTGAGTTGCCACGATGGAACGATCGCTCCGGGGCAGACCGTGCCTTACGGCAAGACCCAGATGCAGGGAACCATGAGTGCGAGCGATATTCTTGGGACGAGCCTGCAGAACTCGCATCCATTCAGCTTCAATAAGCTAAAGGATCAGGCCGACCTGGTGGCAAGTTTGATATCGAAGGGGCAAACTCAGGATCCGCTGCAGAAGGTGACGCTGATCAACGGGAACGTTGAATGTGAGAGCTGCCACAATCCGCATGTTCAAAACGGCGACGCGATTTCTCTGAACTTCCTGGTGAGAAACAGTGCTGGAGGCGCAATGTGCCTATCGTGTCACGGAACTTCTCCGCGCACAGTGAACGCCCGGACCAACCCGTTGATGTCGTGGCCGAATGGCGTGCACGCGACTATTTCCAACGCGATTCTGCCGGCCGCGAATGTTGGGCCCTACGCTACTGTGGCTCAGAATGCATGCACCAGTTGTCATGTGGAGCACAATGCGAATGGTCCGGCACGACTGTTGCGCGGTGCAACCCCCGCGCCCGCCAACATGGACTCTTACACTGAGAGCTGCATAACTTGCCATAACGGCAACAAAAATATCTCTCCGAGCGTCGCTAACGTTTATGCGGAGTTTTCAAAGTACTCCTATCATCCGTATCCTTCAGGGAATAACACGCACGATACCGCCGAGGGGATTCTTCTGAATAACAATCGCCATGCCACTTGTGCTGACTGCCACAACGCGCATGGAGCACGGCAAGTGACTACATTCGCGCCTCCGCCGTTAGTTCGTCCGTCTCAGACTGCGGCTAACGGAATTTCTGCCAGCGATGGAATTACGATTGTCTCCGCGGTGGTGAACCAGTATGAGAACTGCCTGCGTTGCCACGGGACTTCTACCGGGAAGCCGACGACATCGAAGTTCGGATATCGCCCGGTATGGTACATTTCAAACCCGGCTGACCCCAGTAACGTCATTGCGCAGTTTGCTGCGACGGCATCCTCAAGCCATCCGGTAACGCACACTAGTTCCTCGACTTACCCTCAGCCCAGTTTGCTGCCTTACATGTCGCAACTGAACGGAACGAGTCAGGGACGGCAAATGGGGGTTCAGATTTTCTGCACGGATTGTCACAACAGTGATGACAACCGCGAATTCGGCGGGCTGGGTCCGAGCGGCCCGCACGGATCGAAATGGCCCCACATCTTGGAGCGACGTTACGAATTCAGCCAGGCGCCGGGTCCCGGGCAACGCATCACCAACCTTTTTCCAAATCCGGATCTCACGGTGAATGGGCCTTACGCGATGTGCGGCAAATGCCATGATCTTCCCGGCAACATCGTCAAGAACACAAGCTGGTCGCAGCATTCCGTTCACATCAATTCTGGTTTTGCGTGTTCTACTTGTCACACGGCGCACGGAATCGCAGGCAGAAATGGGACGGTGAGCGGTGACCGGCTCGTTAACTTCGACTTGAATGTTGTTGCTCCGAACGGCGGGATGCCTATTTCTTACAATGGCAACACTGGAACCTGTGCGTTGGTCTGCCATGCGGTGGCACACAACGCAAACGGCACCGTCGGTGCGTTCGCCCCCGCAGCGCCGCATAGTGGTAGTCCAAAGTAGTGCGGGTGGGAAATATTAAAGGGCTAGGTCCTGCCCTTGCCCGGCCGGCGCATCTCCGCGGCTGAGGCAAACCTTGATTCGATGTTTTTCCACGCTGGCGAAGGGATCGAACCACGCTCGAAAACTTGCCTGTTTCGCGTGAAGATATGAAAGACCACCATCAAACTCTCAACCTTCGACGCGCAAGATCGGCACTTTCCATTCTGGCGCTGGTGTACGCTTTTGCCGCTGGCTTACGAACTCTTGGGGATTTCGATCTCGGATGGCAGTTGGCAACCGGACGTTGGATTGTGCAACACGGACGAATACCGTTCACGGATGTTTTTTCATATACCGCAGCGGGCACGGAGTGGATTTATCCATTTCTATCGCAACTTGTGCTTTATTTGTCATACGCAATCGGTGGGTATTACTTTTTGTCGTGGCTGGGAGCGGCAGCTTGTGTGGGGACGGTCGCACTTCTGCTGCATCGTTCTTCCACGGCAGGTGTGATCCTGACTATCGTGTCGGTTCCCCTCATCGCCGCGTGCACGCCGCCGCGCGCTGAAATGTTTACGGCAGTCCTCTTCGTGGCATACGTATCCCTCTTATGGCACTATCACCGATCGGGAGAAGCACCGCTCTGGTTGCTTCCCGTCCTGATGTGCCTATGGGTGAACTTGCACTTAGGATTCATCGCGGGTCTGGCAATGTGCGGCGCATACGTCTTGCTTGAACTCGAGGATACGATTGCGCCTTCGCGTAGACCTGGTGCCTTGCTTCGATTGAAAAAGGCAGGGCCGTGGCTGCTTGCCACGCTCGCAGTCACATTCGTCAACCCATGGGGTTGGCGAATTTATGTAGCAATAGAAAGACAGCGCAGCATCGTTCAAACCCATAGTTTATGGATTTCAGAATGGCAAGGATTGCGACTCACTCCTGCCGCATTCGCAAAAGTACTCGCGTGGCGCGACCCTGACAGCGCCGTTTTTTGGCTGATGATCGCCGCGTCCGTCGCCGTCCTGTGTGCATTAGCGAAGCGCAAATTCGTGCCAGCATTGCTGTTGGCGGGTGCCATCTATCTCGTGATCCACGCTGTGCGGATGGAAGCGTGTTTCGCAACCATCACTGTCGTGATTGGCGGAACGTTTTTATCGGAAACTACAAGTACAGTTCGTAAACAAATTGCGAGCCGTTATGAAATATCCTCAAGACATTTAGCGTTCGCTGCAATCGCATCAATTTCGCTAATCACAAGCGTCGTTGGTTTCAGGGGTCATGACCTGGTTACGAATCGAGTGTATCTGAGCGCTCCCTTTGCATTTTCTATTTTTGGAGCCGGGCAATCTCCGTGGGCGCCTGAAGGGGCGGCGGCATTTGTATTGAAAGAACAACTTCCTCGCAATTTGTTCCATGACTTCAATTCGGGAGGGTTCGTAGTGTGGAACCTCTCGCCCGCATACCCCGACTATATTGATGGCCGTTCCGTTCCTTTCGGCGGCTCGCTGCTGATGCGCAATTCGAGCCTGTTAGAGCAATCCCTGGATTCGGAGGCATGGCGCAGTGAAGCCGATACAAGAGGGATCAACACCATGCTTTTATCGATGGATTTCGAGGCGGGAAACGCATTGCGAAGCCTGGGCAGCTATTGCGATGCGCGGCAGTGGCGCCCGGTTTTTCTTGATGCGTTCGGAGCGGTTTTCTTGCGTGTCGTGCCGGCGACGACCGATCTTGTTCATCGACTTCAGATCGAATGCAAAACTGTGCAATTTGCGGATCCACCGCCGACGGCTTCAACCGCCAAGCAATTTCGATATCTGTTGAATGCCGGAACGATTCTTGTCGTCCTGGATCGAAATGCCGAAGCCATAGAACGTTTGGAAAAGGCGGAGCGCATCTTTGCAGAGAATGCATTCTTGCACTATGCAAAAGGAGTCGCCCTGGGGAATATGGGATTTCCCGAAGACTCTGAGCGCGAGTTCCTCATTTCGACAAAGCTCGGTTCAACCGATGATGCTCCAGTCGCACTTGCGCGAATGTACGATCATGACGGCCGCTATGCGGAGGAGGCGCAGGTTCTGAAAAGCGCAGCCGACCGCGCCAGCAGACCCCATTGGTTGTATCTGATGCTGGGCAAGGTCGAGCTTAAACTCGGACATGCAGACCTTGCGCTGGCCGCATTTCAGAAGGCAGAAAAAGAAAGTCCGTTCCGCGGAGAAGCCTATTCACTCGGAACGGAATTCCGGTCACAGGTCGAGGCGGGAAAACAGCGCGCCATGGAGAGTACGTCGAAGAAGTGATCGTCCTTCTGAAAGTGAAGGCCCGACTCCGCGCACGGCTGAAGAGGGAGAAGCAGTCATCGGGTCGCTTTCATCTTCATCACGCAGAAGCCGTCCGCATTTACTGTAATGGCTTCGCCGGTGTTCCCGGCTTTACCCCCGAATGCTTCTTGGCCTGCGCCATTAATTCCAGAACCTTAGTTTTCCCTTCATAGTTCGGGTTTGTATCCAGCAATTTCTGCCAAGTGGCCACAGCTTTGTCGATATCCATCTTGCCTTGCCACTGGACAATGCCGAGGTTGAACAGCGTGTTGGGTTTATTGGGTTCGTAGGAGAGCGACTTTTGAAATTCCACGATCGCGGAATCGGCGTCGCCGTTATACCAATACGCGGTCGCCATGTCAGTGCGAACCGCGGCATTGGCCGGCTCTGCCTTCAGCACGCGCTGGTAATAATCGATCGCCGCAGGGTAAAGCTGGGTATCGTAGTAGACATTCCCGACGTTTGCCAGAAGGCCTGCATTGTTCGGGTCGGCTTTGAGTTTGTCGAGCAATGGCGCGGCTTGCGTGTCCGCCATTTTCTGCATCTGCGCCGGAGTCGGCGCCTGCGCTGGCTGGTCTCCCATTGCAGGAGCCGCGGCCGACGCGGTCGTAGTCTCGGCTGCAGCGGTTGCTGGGCTCTGCGATCCGCGGATCAACCAGCCGCCCGCAATTCCAACCAGCAAGCAGATAACTGCCAACACGTAGGCCTGCACGCTAGTCCATTGTTCAATCGAGGAAGAACTTGCGCGATTTGTGTCCGTCATTGTCATTGCTCCTTCAGATATTTTCTTGCCTGTCGGCGAAAGCCAACATGAGCCGGCTTCGCCCCCACAATCCCGAGCAGACGTTAGCTCTTGCTCTGCGTCTGGACGTCCGTTATCAGTTTCTGCACCCTGGCTTTACGGTCTTCGCTCAACTGCGGATTCGATTTCAACAGCAGTTGCCAGGCGGCGAGCGCTCCCTTGCTGTCCTTTTTCCCCTGCAACCTCATTATTCCGAGGTTGAACAGGGAGTTCGCGTCCTTCGGATCGTAGTGCAACGCCTGTTGCAGTTGACTGATCGCGCCATCTACATCGCCTCCGTAGTAGAGGCACGAAGCGAATTGAACGCGAACAGGGACATTCTTCGGATCAACGTTCAATGCCTTGTCATAATAGCCAGCGGCTGCCTTGAACTGGTGCGTAGCTCCGTACACATCCCCGACCTTGGTGAGCAGGCCGCTGTTGTTCGGGTCGCTCTTGAGTTTTTCAAGCAAGGGCGCCGCCTTGTCGTCGGCCATCTTTTTCATTTGTTCAAGGCTGGGCATCTGATCGCCCGTACCGCTAGCGGCGTGAGGCGATTTTGTGGCGGCGGCCACAGTTGCCACAGGCCGCGGGGCAGGGGATTGCGACCCGCGAAACAAGTATCCAATCGCCAGCCCAACCACAAGGCTGATTACTGCCATCGCGTAGGCCTGCTTCGCTTGCCAAGCCGATGCCACGGTTGGCTGCACATCGGTTTCGTTTTCCATCCTGACCCCCGGGCCGGTATCGGGCTTAAATCTCGCCCCTTGCCGGCTAGCCTGTACGGAACGATCCATCGCCCCGCCCACAGGACTTTACAGTCCCTAGCCGACTCAACTTTAAAGGCGAGGTAGGAAACAGGCAGCATTCTGCGTCACATGAGAATGTGACGTCGGTCACACGGGACGAAAGCCCGTCAACCGCGTGAGTTGGACCTTGTTGTTTGGAATAGAAGCCCGCCGATTTCACTGCACGCGGCTTCGCAGAGAATCAACGGTTTTTTGCGCCGTTCGGTTGGAGCGCCCGTTCGCGCAGTCGTAGCGCAGCGCCGTTATTTGGATCGATCTGTAGTCTTGATATGGTTGCACAAGTCGACGGTTAAACATTTCCGATCAGTCTCCCGAGAAATCGTTTAGCATTCACGGACCAGCGCTCAAAACGTTAAATCGTAGTTTCGCCTGCCTTCCACGGAATTTTGCAATTGCCTCACAACGTATCTCGTGGAAAGATGTAGCTCCAAATTGTTATCGATGAGCTCTTTCATTTCATTTCGACCGCTCAGCCGATCTGACTTTCCTCTCCTTCAACAATGGATGTCCGCTCCGCACGTGGCTGCGTGGTGGCATGAGCGCCTCGATCTTGCGAGTGTTAACTTGAAATACGGACCAAGAGTGGATGGCATTGAACCAACACGCGTTTTCATGATCGAGCACACGAAACGCCCAATAGGCTGGATTCAGTGGCATCTCTGGTCGGATTATCCAGAGCATGCGCAACAACTGGGGGCCGAACCCGCGTCGGCTGGCATTGACCTGGCAATTGGCGAAGTGGCGATGACGGGCTTGGGATTGGGGCCGGTTGCAATTCTGGAGTTCCTGAGGCAAATCGTCTTTGCAGAGCCTCGCGTGAACGCTGTGATCACCGATCCTGAGGAGAATGACCTCAGATCATTGCATGCCTTCAAGAAGGCAGGGTTCACCTTCGCGAACACGGTTCAACTCGCGGGCGAACAGTTCCAACGGAGAGTTGTGCGCACGGATCGCACAGGCATGGATCGCACAGGCACGGATCGCACAGGCATGGATCGCGCGTAGACCTCGTGTCGAGAGTTGCAAGGCATGGTATTCCTGCAAGCCATACTCACTGGTTGAAAATTGTTCCAGAACAGCGGCGAGATATCGGCTCTGCGGGACCGTAGGCGTATCATCCGAATAACAAATAAAGCTGCTGAGAATGGAGTTAAGAAATGTCCCAGTCCATCGACTGGCCGCCGCCACGTTCAGGGCGGCCTGGCCGTCGCCGCCCGCGCTTAATTTTCATACTTGTGGTGCTTGCCATTATTTTTTTCGGTGGTCGTGCCTCGTTGTCGTATTACGTGGACGTGCTCTGGTTCCGATCGCTCGGCTACGGCGATGTCTTCTTCAAGACCCTGAATCTTCGGTGGGAAGTTTTTCTGGTTTTTGCGGCAGCCACGCTGGTCATTCTGTACGGATCATTCATGGCCCTGAAGCGCGCCCACCTGCCCGATCTTCCCGACGGCCATACGATTCTTATCGGCGGGAAACCGGTACGGCTCCCGGTTGAGCCCGTTCTGCGCACCATCGCACTCATCTTCTCAGTCGTCGTCGCGTTGGCAACGGGCGCCGCGATCAGTGGAGAGTGGGCGACGCTCGCGCTCTTTTGGCACATGCCTCCAGCTGCGAGCAACATAGCAGACCCGATTTTCGGCAAGCCGCTGAACTTTTTTCTGTTTGCGCTGCCCGCGTGGCAACTTCTTCTCGGCTGGCTGCTTACGCTATCGGTGATCACCTGCATTCTCGCCGTTCTCTTTATCCTTATCACTGGCGGAGCGCGCGCGATCACCGGCCGCCTCAGCCGGCAGGTCGTGTTGCCGTGGCGCGGCTTGTCGATCACATTTGCATTTCTGTTGGTGATCGTTGCTGCGCGCGTCTACATCGGCCGCTTCGAGTTGTTGCTCGAAGATCACACGATCTTCGGCGGCGTCACCTACACGGATGCGCACGTCACGCTTACCGGGTTGCTCGTGGTATGCGTCGCACTGCTGCTTGGGGCGGCGATCGCAATCGTCAACTCATTGCGAGTTCCGCAGGGACGCTGGCTGATTGCCGCGATACTTCCGGCCGCGGTCTGTTACATCGCGGTTCAAGGCATCACGTGGTACGTGAGCAGCTTCGTCGTCAAACCCAATGAACTGGTTCGCGAGAGACCTTATATTGTGTACAACACCGAAATGACGCGACAGGCCTACGGCCTAAACCGTATGATGCAGCGCGAATTTCCCGCGGAGACAACCACCGAAGCCGCGGACCCGGCCAATAATCAGGCCACGCTGCAGAATATCCGGCTGTGGGATTGGCACGCGCTGCAGGACACGTTGCGCCAGATTCAGGAAATCCGAACGTACTATGACTTCCCAGATATCGATATAGATCGATACAACATTGACGGCACAAATCGCGAGGTCATGCTCGCCGCCCGCGAGCTGAACGTAGACAAACTGCCGGAGAGCAGCCGCAACTGGATCAACGAAAAGCTAATCTACACTCACGGCTACGGCATCACGATGAATCCGGTGAATGGATTTACTGCGGAGGGATTGCCGAAGCTGATGTTGAGCAACATGCCCGTCCAGAGTACGGTGCAGGGACTGAATGTGACGCGGCCGGAGGTTTATTTCGGCGAGTTGACTAACACTGATGTGTACGTGAAGACGCGGCAGAAGGAATTCAATTACCCGCAGGGCGAGAGCAACAACCTCACGTCGTATGAAGGTGACGGCGGAATTGTGATTGGCGGTTTCTTGCGGCGATTGATCATCGCCCTCGATCAGGATGATCTTGCGAAGCTGCCTTTCAGCGACGACGTGAATAAGGATAGCCGGCTGCTGATGCGGCGCAACATTCGCGAGCGCGTCGCGGCATTGGCGCCGTTTCTCACATTCGATCCGGATGCGTACATCGTGCTCGGCGACGATGGCCGGCTTTCCTGGATCATGGATGCATTCACGGTTTCAGACAGTTATCCATACTCAACGCATTATCGCCTCAATGACAATTCCATCAACTACATGCGGAACAGCGTCAAGGTTGTGATCGACGCTTACGATGGCACGACCACGTTTTACGTATTCGATCCGGAAGATCCGATCATTGCGGCCTACCGGGGAATTTTTCCCAGTCTTTTCAAGGATGCTGCGCTGATGCCTGCGGGACTTCGCAAGCACGTACGCTATCCTGAGTTACTGTTGAAACTGCAAGCGGAAGTTTATGGGCTGTATCACATGATGGATCCGGAGGCGTTTTATAACCGTGAAGATTTGTGGACCGTTGCCACTGAAGTTGGTATGGGCGAAGGAGGCACGCAGACTACGCAGTCGATGCAGCCGAACTTTGTGCTGATGAAGTTGCCGGGCGAAACCGGTGAGGAGTTTGTTGAGATACTCCCGTTCACGCCCGCGAACCGGAATAATCTGATCGGTTGGATTGCCGGGCGCAGCGATGGAAGCGCGTACGGTACGTCGGTGGTCTACAACTTTCCCAAGACCAAGCTGGTCGACGGACCGCTGCAGATCGAGGCGCGCATTGATCAGAATGCGCAACTATCTGGACAGCTGACGTTGTGGAATCAGCAAGGCTCGCACGTGCGTCGCGGCACGCTTCTGGTGATTCCTTCCGGGCGCGCGCTTTTGTACGCGGAGCCGATTTACCTGCAGGCCGAGCGTAGTCCGATGCCGGAGTTGCGTCTGGTTGTGCTCGCGCTGCAGGATAAACTCGCTTATGGACCGACCTTCGAGTCGGCAATGTCCTCGCTTTTTGGGGGAACGCTCTCGTCGCTGACGGCGCCGGCGCCGTCGAGCAACGCGGCCGAGTCGCCACGAAATACGCCCGCATCTGCCGCATCGCCTCAGCCAGCGGGGGATCTCAATGCCCTCATCGCGGAAGCTGCCAAAGACCTTGCCGACTACCAGCGCCTCACCGCGGAAGGCAAGCTCGGCGAGGCCGGACAGAAGTTGGAAGAGTTGAAGCGCGTGCTCGACAAGCTGAATGCGCGGCAAAAATAGTTCGACGGTGTTGCTGCGAGTGTGCCTGCGCGAATGTTTGATTTCTCGTTCGCAATTTGCTGGAACGAAGAAGTGCTCTGCTTATATTATTGGCGGAGAGAGTGATTGCATTTTCGACGATTCGCGTTCGTGACCGCTGCAGATTCGAGAGGACTAATAGAGTGGCTCTGATTAAGACTTCAAACCCTGCGTTGAATGTAAATAGTTTCCGCGTTGACGGGGCGGTATCCGGCGAGGCCATGACCTTGACGGGCACCGTCAACAAGACAGGAATTCTGCTGATTTGCGTGGTCGCCACTGCGGCCTGGAGTTGGAGCCGGTTCTTCCACGCTCCTGCTTCCGAGACCGTGTTGCCGATGGTGGGGATTGGCGCAATCGGAGGATTTATTTTTGCGCTTGTGACGATCTTCAAGAAAGAATGGTCTCCAGTTACGGCTCCGATTTACGCGCTGCTGGAAGGGCTGGCTCTCGGTGGCATTTCCGCGATGTTCGAGCTTCGGTATCACGGAATCGCAATTCAGGCAGTTGGCCTGACCTTTGGAACTCTGTTGGTTCTTCTGATCGCCTACCACTCGGGACTGATTCGAGTAACGGAGAAGTTCAAGCTGGGCGTGGTCGCGGCTACCGGTGGTATTGCGGTTCTCTATCTGATTGAATTCGTGCTCGGTTTTTTTGGTGTCCACTTCGCTGCCATCAATGGTTCCGGATTGCTCGGGATCGGATTCAGTGTGGTGGTTGTGATTGTCGCCGCTTTGAACCTCATCCTCGATTTCGACTTTATCGAAAGTGGCGTTGCCGCCGGCGCTCCCAAGTACATGGAATGGTACGGTGCGTTTGGCCTGATGGTCACTTTGATCTGGCTTTATCTGGAGATTTTGCGCCTGCTGGCCAAGATCAACAGCCGTAGATAACCGGCGCGGTTATTCTCGTCCAGCCACGACAGCTCACCGACATCAGTCAGAAGAACGAATCGGAAGCGGATGGATCCGGGAAAAACTTGATCGCTCCACTATTTCTCTTCGAAGTTGCCCGTCTGCAGGGAAAGGTAGCGTTCATAGCCCACTTCTTTGATTTGGTGAAGTTGGGCTTCGAGCCAATCCACATGGTCTTCTTCATCCTTGAGCAGCTTCACCAGCAGGTCTCGGCTGCCGTTGTCCTTTTCCTGGGTTGCGATCTGCACAGCGGCGTTGTATTGCTTCACCGCACCGAGCTCGAGAGCCAGATCACTCTCAATCATGTGGCGTACAGTTCCGCCGACGGTGAGCTTCAGAGGCTCCATCGAAGGGGTTCCATCGAGAAAAAGGATTCTCTCAATCAGCACTTCGGCGTGCTTCATTTCGTCGATGGATTGCTTCTTGATGTAGTCGGCGATTTTCTTGTAGCCCCAGTTTTCACACATTTCCGCGTGCAGAAAGTACTGGTTGATTGCCGTTAACTCTTCGCGCAGAGCGTCATTCAATTCTTTTAGTACTTTAGGATTACCTTTCATCCTCGCCTCCTCTTAGCACAGCGAGTCTACTCTATTTCGGGGGCTTGCTTTACAGTCAAAGCAGGTTGGGACTAGATTTTAGTGTCGGCGAGTTTGACCTTGGAGCTGCACCTTGCAACCCTCGATTGATCGCGGTGAACCCGCAACCTCACTTTCGGCCAAAGCCATGGCCGATGCCATTCTTTCTTCGGACCTGCTGGAAACTCTTCCGGATGCCACCGTAGCCGTGGATCTCGATGGAACTATTGTTCAGGTCAACTCTCAGGCACAAGAGTTATTCGGCTATGAGCGCGAGGAATTGATTGGCCGTAAAGTCGAAATGCTTGTTCCCGATCGCTATCGTGGCCAGCATCGTCATCATCGCGAGGAGTTCGCGGAGGCTCCGAAGACGCGGCGCATGGGAGCGGAACTGGATCTCCATGGAAGACGGCGCGATGGCTCAGAATTCCCCGTCGAAATCAGCTTGAGTCCCGTCTCCACGGGAAAAGGAGCGTTGGTGTTGAGTGCGATTCGCGACATCGGCGATCGCAAGAGAATCGAAGAAGAGCTGCGCCGGGCGAACGAAGAGCTGCATCGCAGATCGGCGGAGCAACTTGGAGAATACCGCTCCAGGCTGGCCTTGATTATTGATTCTTCCGACGACGCGATTCTTAGCAAAGACTTGAACGGCTTCATTACGAGTTGGAATAAAGGAGCCGAGCGCATCTATGGGTACGCGCCCGAAGAGGCGATCGGAAAGCACATCTCGATGTTGACGCCGGGTGATCGTCCGGACGAAGTCCCGAAGATTCTCGAAAAAATCGCGGGAGGCGAAAGCATCGAGCATTACGAAGCGGTGCGAGTAGCCAAAGATGGGAGTCGGCTGGATGTTTCTATTTCCGTATCTCCCTTGCGCAATGCGGCCGATGAGATCACGGGAGCGTCAGTGATCGCGCGCGACATCACCGGTCAGAAACGCGCTGAGGGCCAGTTGCGGCAGGCTCAGAAGATGGAAGCGATCGGGCGGCTGGCGGGTGGAGTGGCGCACGATTTCAACAACATCCTGGGGATCATCAACGCATGTGCGGAATTCTTGCGCGACCGCATCGATCCCGCCGCCGAACCATCGATCTATATCGAGAACATCAGGAAGGCGATCGAGCGCGGCACTTCGCTGACGAAGCAGATGCTTGCCTTTAGCCGGACGTCGGCGATTCAGCCTCGCATTCTCGATCTGAATGAGCGGTTGAGGGAGATCAGCAAGCTGCTGCGCCCGCTGCTGGGAGACGATGTTGAGATTCTCATTGTGCCCAGGTCAGCCTCGGCGGTGGTCGAGGCCGACCCTGGCCAGCTCGACCAGATCGTGGTGAATCTCGCGGTGAATGCGCGTGATGCCATGCCTCGCGGAGGTAAGTTCATTCTCGAAACCAGCGCGGTAAAGCTTGATGAGACTTTTGCCGAGCAGCAGCAAGCGATGACGCCGGGAAAATATGTCATGCTTGCGGTCAGCGACACGGGCACCGGCATGGACGAAGCTACAGTATCGCGAATCTTCGAGCCTTTCTTCACCACCAAGCAGGCGGGCAAGGGAACCGGATTGGGTCTGGCCACGGTGTATGGCATCGTCAAGCAGAGCTCGGGACACATTATGGTTTACAGCGAACTTGGGCAGGGGACGACATTTAAGATCTATCTTCCCAGCGCCGAGCACAAGATCGGCATCGCAGCCAATGCCGAAGAGGAGACGGTGAGTCCGAAACGGCAGGGGACTACGATTCTGCTGGTGGAGGACGACGAGATCATGCGAGGTTTGACTCGGAAACTTCTTGAGGAACATGGATACGCCGTAGTGGAGGCGGACGACGGAAAGACCGCGCTGGCGGTGATCGAGTCTCATCCCGGACCGATTGATTTGTTGGTGACCGATGTGGTGATGCGGCACATGAGCGGTCCGGAACTGGCGGAGCGCCTGGCTGTATCTCACCCCACTCTGAAAGTTGTGTACATGTCAGGCTACACGGGCGAACTGATGGCGAATCGCGAAGTGTTGAAACCCGGCGTGACTCTGTTGGAAAAGCCCTTTAGCCGGACCGCCCTCTTGAACATCATCCACACGACACTGGGATGAAGCAATCGTCCCTTTAGCGACCCAAGGTCAGTGCCCTGCGACCCGCCAACTGGTGATGCGGATCACACAAGGGGGTGTGGGAAAGCACGCAGTTTGGCGCTTCCCGAAATTGAGCGGCAATTTCCCCATCCCCACCCAAATCAGTTTAAGAGATTTGGTTTGTGATACTTAGAAGTATTTTGCCAACTTTGGTACAGGCCGAAAAACAATGGTTATGGAGTTGCCCTAGTAGAGGCTGAAAGCGGAGGCACAACATGGCCACACACATCGTAAGCAACGACGTCCGGAAGCTCGCAGCCAACAAATCCTTTGGCGAACTTCCATTTGGCGAACTTCCAGCAGTTGTAGCCGACGCTTTGGAGAAAGAAGCGATTACCACGACTTACCCCACTGGCGCAGTGCTGTTCGCCGAGGGGCAGGCACCGCGGGGAGTCTTCATCGTGCGGCGAGGGCGAGTCAAGCTCTCCATTTGCGGCAGCGACGGCAAAACGCTCATTTTGCGAATGGTCGAGGTCGGTAACCCATTGGGGGTTGCCGCTGTAGTTTCCGGGCGCTCGTATGAAGCCACCGCCGAGACTCAGGAGCCGAGCGAGATCAGCTTCCTGCGACAATGCGATTTGCTGCGCCTGATGCGAATGAACGGCGAACTGGCGCTGTGGGTAACCCAGCACATCAGCGCGGACTATGCTTCGACTTGCCGCGAAATCCGTGACCTCATCCTCTCTGACTCCGCCAGCGAAAAGCTTGCTCGCTTGCTCATGGGATGGCTCGACCAGAACACTGCGGCGAAAAATCCCAGCCAGATGAAGCTGGCGCTCACTCATGAAGAGATCGGGCAGATGATCGGCACTTCGCGAGAGACGGTCAGCCGTCTGTTCGCCGGTTTCAAGAAGCAACGGATCATCCAACAGAGCGGTTCTACATTGGTGATTCCCAATCGCGTCGCTCTGGCATCCCTTATCACAGCGTAGACCCCTGCGGAGTGGAGACAGCCGTTCGACTCAGGGGCCCTCCGGGACCGAGAGGAATTTTCTTCCCCGAGCTGACATAATCCGCATCTAACCTAGAAGTCGTCGAAGTGATGCGGAACTCCCGACGCGCGCTGTTCCACTGGCCGCACTTGCGGAATCGGAATGAATCGAGCGACTATTCAAGTCGATTCGCTCCCATTCGTGTCCGCGTGAGAAAGCAACGCGCGGAACGACTCGCGCGTTTCTTGCCGATAAATTCGTCGCCCGCCGCCCGGGACACGTAAAACTACTTTCAAGCCAACTTTCAGACGAGAAACTCTTCGGGTCGCGTTGCGTCACAAACGGATGTGACAAGCATCACAGTGGCCGATTCCGCCCTCGCCCATAATGAGAGTCGTCTCATGGGGCAGGACTAATTCAACGTTGGATCTTGTCACAGCGAGACTCCGACATTTACAGGAGATTTTTCATGGCTGCGAACGCGATTGAGACCCCCGAACTCAAACTGGTTGCGGAAAAAGCGACGATGGACGGCAAGATCGCCGAGCTGCGCCGCAAGCGCACAAAGATCGAGTTAGGTGGGGGCAAGCAGCGGATCGAAAAGCATCACGCGGCCGGCCTGCTTACGGCTCGCGAGCGCGTGGAGAAGCTCGTTGACCCGGAAAGCTTCCAGGAGATTGGTGCTTTCGCCAAGCATCGTTCCACTTACTTTGGCATGGCGGATAAAGATCTGCCCGCGGATGGAGTGGTCACCGGGTGTGCGACGGTGGATGGCCGCCTGGTTCATCTTGCCAGCCAGGACTTTACCGTGGCCGGCGGCGCTGCTGGCGAGGTGCACTGCGCCAAGATCACAGAGATGATGCAGCTTTCGCTGAAGACCGGTAGCCCGTTCGTCTTCATCAATGATTCCGGCGGGGCGCGAGTGCAGGAAGGAATCGACAGCCTGGCCGGGTACGCGACTGTTTTTTACAACAACACTTTGCTGTCGGGCTTGGTTCCGCAAATTTCGATTATCTGCGGCCCTTGCGCGGGTGGCGCGGCGTACAGCCCAGCGCTGACGGATTTCATTATTCAGACCAAGAAAGGGCGGATGTTCATCACCGGGCCCTCGGTCATCAAGCAGGTGACGGGCGAGGTGGTGACTTCCGAACAGTTGGGTGGGCCCGCGGCGCAAATGAACCGCTCGGGCGTGGTTCATTTGATTGCAGAAGACGATGCTGGAGCATTGGATCTTTGCCGTCGACTGTTGAGTTTTCTGCCGTCGAACAATCTGGAGGAAGCCCCCCGGTTGCCTTACAACCTCCCACGAGAGAGTGACCCTGCACTCAATCATTTGGTTCCGGTAGACGCGAAAGTCGCCTATGACGTGCGTACAGTGATTTCGCGCGTGCTCGATTATCAGGACTTTTTCGAGATCCAGCCGGGTTTTGCCGCGAATGTGGTCATTGGCTTCGGCCGTATCCAGGGGCGCTCCGTCGGCATCGTGGCCAACCAGCCAAACGTGCTGGCGGGCGTTCTCGATATTGATGCGTCGGATAAAGTGGCCCGGTTCGTACGCTTCTGCAACGCTTTCAATACGCCTCTGGTTACGTTTGTTGATACGCCGGGGTTTCTGCCGGGCATCGAGCAAGAATACGGCGGCATTATCCGACACGGTGCGAAGATGCTATTCGCCTACTCGGCTGCGACTGTCCCAAAAATAACGATCATCCTGCGCAAGGCCTACGGCGGAGCATACATCGCAATGTGCAGCAAGGAGCTGGGAGCCGATCGCGTAGTGGCGTGGCCGACTGCGGAGATCGCGGTGATGGGTGCCGAAGGCGCCGCGGAAATCGTCTTCCGGCATGAGATCGACGCCGCGGAAAATCAGGTGGAGCGCCGCAAAGAACTTATCGAGCTTTACCGCAGCACGTTTGCGAATCCGTATGTGTCGGCCGGCCGGCGCCTTGTAGATGACGTCATTGAGCCCGCCGAGACCACGAAATATCTGGCGCAGGCTCTGGCTGCCGTGAGTTCGAAACGAGAACTTCGTCCGCCGAAGAAACATGGCTTGATTCCGCTTTAGGAAGCGGGTTGACATTATGTACTTGCTTACTACAGCGATCATTATCGCCGCGTGCCTGGCGGTGTTCGTGGGCTTACGGCGCACGCTCAAGCGCACGTCCGCGGAACTTCGCCTTGAGTTTCAGCGCCAGGTAGATTCGATTGCTGCAAGAGTCGCGGTTCTCGAGCAAGAGGTCGATACGCCGGCCGCTCCCGCCGCCACATCAACAGCAGAAGCGCAGGCAGCCGATGAGATCACGCCCGAGACCTTGGCAACGATTGCCGAAACCGTCGCAGCCTTGCTCGGCAGAAAAGTGCAGATTCGCTCGGTAAAGATTCTACCGGTGCCGGATGCGATCGCGAACCCCTGGGCACAGCGCGGGCGTGCCATCGTGCAGGCTTCCCACGACTTCTCGCAGAGGAGCCGGCCGTGAAAGTGCAAATTGTGATCGGCGGAAAGGCCTATGAAGTTGAGGTCGATGTCGAAGGCGGAGAAGATCAGCTCGGAGTACCCGGCCATCTTCCGGCGGGAGCGGCGACTATTCAGTCCACGCGAGTTCCCACTGCACCTCGACCGCACTCGCCCTCAGACGTGGATGGTGATGAATCGAGAGTGTGCCGGAGCCCGGTGGCTGGAATTGTCGTGCGCGTCTGCGTGAAGGCCGGAGATGACCTGCAGTTGGACGCTTTGCTCGTGATTCTGGAAGCCATGAAGATGGAAACCAGCGTGACGGCGCCGATTGCGGGCAAGGTGAAATCCGTGAAAGTAACTGCTGGAGAAGCGGTCAAACTCAACCAGATACTGGTCGAATTCGAATAGCGGATCGGCGCAGTTGTAAAGGACAAGCTTATGTTACTGAAACCGTTCGTGATAAATCGCTATGGCCGGATGGTATTTCCCTGCAACTTTTTTCCGGAGATGGATTTCTCCGTATTTCAAACGCTCGCCCAGTTTAATGCCGTCATCCGGCGAGACTTCGGGGAGAAAGCACCGACGGAGACGCAGATCGTAGGGCGCGTGCAAGCGGCGGATTACAAGAACCGCTACGAAATCTGCCGCGATATGGCGCTGAGCCTGTTCTGGACCCAACGCTACGTCCTCACTATGTATGAGAAACGTCCGACGCGCTGGGCAGACTTGCCGCGTTATCGCAACGACGTCTTCCTGCCGGTTTACAAACCGCGGAATGCGGCTGGAATGTCGGCGGCCATCGAAGCCGGCTACCTTGGGCTGCCTGCATTATGGGATGAAGAGACTGAGAACAAAAGTTTCCGCATGTTGCTGGATGTATTTCGAAACAAGCAAGGGGCCGGAGGAGAATTTCGCGGCATAAAACCAACCGTCGATGAGATTTTGTCCGATCCTACAAATCTCACGTATCGCCTTCTAAGTTACGATCGCGATTTTCCCGGCTATGACTACGATGACGTAATCGATAGCGTGCATCCGGTGCCCGAGCTCGAAGCCCTGATGCGGCAGAGCATGATTCTTCACAACCAGTACAGGTGGGATCCGGCAACGAGTGCCAGCATCGAGGTCGGCAAACTGCAAGACGACGATTATGTCATTGCTTACTATCCGCGCAACAGCGATGTGCTCGATTTCCTCCGGCGCGTGAAACGCAACGGACACGCAATACATCGGCCGAAGCCTTCTCGCCCGGAGACTCTGGCGTTGAGCGAGCCCGAAAAGCCATATCCGCCGGTGATCGTGCGCGACAGCTTCGCGGTTCTGCCCAAGATCGAAGCGATTGCCGTCTACGAGGGTGAAGTCGTCTGCACGAATAAAGACCTCATCAGCAACCACGCGTACTGCTGGTCGCGTATGACCGAGGAGGATATTTCCGGAAAGACGGGAATCGAATCGCGCTGCTACAGCGAGTTGAGTCTTGAGGATATGTCGCTGCTGGCAGTGAGGGCGGCGTTGACTAAATCAGGGCGCAAGCCTTCGGAAATCGGGGCGGTGCTGTTCTGCAGTTGCACCAGCACCACGCTGATTCCATCCATTGCGACCTGGTTGTCGGGGGAGTTGGGGCTGCGCCAGACCCATAATTCCTGCGACATAGTAGCGGCGTGCGCGGGCCTGTCTTACGGCCTGGCCGAGGCAGTGCGCTTGCTGCAAGAGGTCAAGCGTCCAGTCATTGTTGTGTGCGCGGAAAAGTTCTCGGACAAGATTGGGACCGTGCGGACCTCGCGGATGATCTTCGGCGACGGAGCCACGGCAATGGTGATAGGCCCTGCGCCCACCGGTGCTGCGTCTGACATCGAAGTCTTTCAGACCTACGCCAGCGGCCCGTGGTCCGAGGTTAACTCAATCATTTGGCCGAATCCGGAGTTCGATAACAACATCACCGTATACGGGCCCGAAGTGAAGATTCTGGCGAAGCGCTACCTGGTGCAGATGATCAAAGAACTGAAAACTCTTCCGCATCCCGACGGTGGAGCGGGCACGCTGATGGACGCGATTGATCTCGTCGTCCCGCATCAAGCAAACAAGAACATGGTTCTTGATCTGGCCACGGCGGCCGGTGTCGCCGCCGACCATCTTTATTTCAACATCGAGCGCGTGGGGAACACTTCCTCCGCGAGTATCCTTCTCGCGATTCATGACGCGGTACGCGAGGGACGAATCGACCGGCCTATGCGAGTGTTCGCGCCCGGCTTTGGCGCGGGGGCGGTGGGCGGTTACGTGGTCATGCGAGTAGATCCAGCAGTGGTGCAGTGCAACGTTCAGGAGAGGAATAAATCTATGGAAAACATTGGAAGCAACGGCAACGGCAATGGCAACGCGCATAACGGAACAGGTTCGCTAAAGGGGAAGGTCGCGCTGGTCACCGGCGCAGGACGCGGCATTGGACGCGGCATTGCTCTCGAGCTCGCGCGGCGCGGCGCCAACATCGCGCTCAACTATAGGTCAGATACCGCGCATGCCGAGGCCACCGCTACCGACATTCGGCAATTCGGTGTGGAGTGCACTCTGGTTCAGGGCGATGTATCCGTGAAAGGCGAGTCCCGCCGCATCGTGAAAGAAGTGCTGGATAAATGGCAGCGCCTCGACATTCTGGTTAACAACGCCGGCATCACGCGCGATCGATCGATGCGCAAGATGACTGAGGATGACTGGGCAGAAGTGATCAATGTAAACCTGAACGGCACCTTCTACTGCACCAGCGCAGCGTTGCCGGCGATGATTAACCAGCGCTTTGGCCGGATCATCAACATCAGTTCAGTTGTCGGGCAGATGGGCGCTTTCGGCCAGGCCAATTATTCGGCCAGCAAAGGCGGCATCATCGCCTTCACCAAGACCCTTGCGCTGGAAATGGCGAAGTTCAATATCACCGCTAACGCGATTGCGCCTGGATTCACCGCCACGGAGATGGTCGATGCTATCCCCGAAGAGATCGCGGCGCAGATCAAGCTGAAAATTCCATTGGGGCGGTTTGCTACCACGGAAGAGATCGCCAAGGCAGCCGGTTTTCTCGCCGCCGATGCCGACTACATCACTGGGCAAGAGTTGAACGTAAACGGTGGTTATCACATGTAAAGTCGGATTGCTTCCGACGTTGATGGAGATGGAGAGGCGCGATGACATTCAAAAGTTACGACTACGATCTCGTGGTAATCGGAAGCGGTCCTGCTGGACAGAAAGGTGCACTCTGCGCGGCCGAACTGGGCAAGAAAGTGGCGATCGTTGATCGCAAGTGGCCCTCTGGCAAGGCTGGCGTGCACAGCGGGACCATTGTGAGCAAGACTCTGCGCGAAGCGGTTCTCAACGTTCTGCGTCAGCGCACGTTTTACGGCAGCAGCGAGGCCGTCAGATATCACGTCGAAATGTTCGACCTCACGTTCCGGGCAGACGCCGCCATCAAGGCCGAAACCGAGACGATTCAATCAGACCTCGATCGCAATCGTGTCGATACGATCGAGGGCGAGGCCGCCTTCATTGACGCCCATTCCGTTCTAGTTCAGGGAGAGCAAGGATCAAGATCTGTTACTGCCGATAAGTTTCTGATCGCTGTCGGTGCCAGGCCAATCACCGACGATCGCATTCACCAGGACGGCAAACGAATTCTTAACCCGGATCAGCTCTTGTCGCTCCGCGAACTTCCCAATGATCTCATCATTGTGGGAGCCGGATTGATCGGGATCGAATATGCTTCGTTGCTGGCAACGCTGGGCGTTGACGTCACTCTCGTGGATGAGCACGCCGAACTTTTGAGCTTCTTCGATCGCGAGATCGTCGAGAACTTCTGCTCTCGCTTACGGCAACTTGGAGTGACCTTCCGCCTGGGTAAGAAGGTTCTCGCGTGTGCGGTCGATGCGAAAGAGGATTGCGTTGTCGCCGAACTTGAAAGCGGCGGAAGTATTCGCGGAGAATCCCTCCTGTATGCTGCAGGCCGGCAGGGTAACACTGATCGGCTCAACCTGGCAGCGGCGGGGCTTGGAACCATCGCAGGCGGAAAACTCGATGTCAACGAACGCTTCTGCACTGATGTGCCCAACATATACGCCGCCGGCGATGTGATCGGCTTTCTTGCCGAGGGTTTGTATTACGGCAGTATTTCGATGGAACAAGGCAGGCTCGCGGTCAGCAATATGTTCGGGATTCCCGCCACCAGCCGGCCGCAAGTTTTCCCTTATGCCGTCTATGCCATCCCGGAGATCTCCATGGTGGGCAGGACGGAGCAGGGCCTTGCCCAGGCCAAAATTCCCTACGAAGTGGGAATTGCGCACTACAAAGCGTTAGCCAAAGGACAGATTCTCGGCGATGATCAGGGATTTCTCAAGCTGTTATTCGACCCTGAGTCTCTCGCGATTCTGGGTGTTCACATCATTGGCGAGAGCGCGGCCGAGATCATCCACATCGGGCAGGCCGCGCTATGTTTCGGAGCGACCCTCGAATACTTCCGCGATACCGTGTTCAACTATCCCACTTTCGCCGAAGCCTACAAGGCAGCCGCATTGGACGGACTGAGGAAAGTGGGCACGGAAGTTCTGGCCACAACGGAAGCACGCTGCGACTAATGCCGCACCGCAGCATTTTATGAACCACACTGTCCTCAATCCCCGGCGCGTCGTAATCTGGCGACCCGGCCTAAACCACCAAGGCCTAATACTGTTTTCTCGATAGCTTGAATCTTCATTTTGAGTTTCCGAAAATGCCTGCCGACGGATACCGTAACAGCACGGGTCGAGGCTGCCCCGGAGCAGCCCTTTCTATCAGTGCCGTCGGAAGGGTGAAATATGAAGCAGGCGGATGCTCACATGAATAAGAAAGTTCGGCGGATTTGCCGTGATATCAACAGCCGGTCGGATGATCGGCAGCAGTTGGAGATTCTCATGATCAAACTGCAGGATGTGCTTCGCGAAGAGCGCTACGACACGCGCGCAGTACAGGTCAACTCGCGGTCGGAGAATCCCTTCGACAAGATCATGGTTGGATAGTTGTCGATGTAGCGCCGACAGCAACTGCCGGCGAGGTAGTACGAAATGCGCTCCGTGCGGTGGGGTGTGAATGTGGCTGCGGCTAGTTGGTCCTGCGTGACTTTCCTTTGCGCTTGCGTTCCTTTTTCCCGGGTGCAAGCCTGGAAACCATCGATTCCAGCTCTTCAATCCGCTGCTTCAGTTCGTCAACCCCGGCCGTTTTGTCCTTCTCCCGCGGAGTCTCGGCCGTAGGTGAGGCTGGCGCGGTTCTCGCTCCCCAAGGCGAGGCAGTCGAAGGCGGCGCTCCAGCCCCCTGAATAAACTCGAAAGGGCTCAACGGCGGTGCGATCGCCTGGTAGGCGTTCTGGTACATATCGAGCACGGCCTTCGTATATTTCAGCGTGTTCTCCTGAGTTGCCTTGCCATAAGCCACCACCATCTGGCGCAGTATATCCAGGGGAAAAGCCGAACCTGGTTCTTTCGCGTGTTCCACGATGATCTGCGTCAGCACCAGGCGGGTCAGGTCTTCGCCGGTAGCGGCGTCTACCACCTGAACGTCGCGTCCGTCCCGCACCATCTCGGCCACTTCGTCCTGGTTGATGTATCGGCTGTGGGCGGTGTCGTAGAGACGGCGGTTTCCGTACTTCTTGATAATTATCTTTTTGCGGTTCATTGAATGGCTCTTTTTTCCCTTGACATCTCTGACAAAGAGATTATCATGAACTCATGCTGCAGTGCAGCAATGTTCGCAGCATCATATACATTTATTCGAGAGGAGCACAACATGTCTACCGCCCATAAGTCATCCAAACACACTGCGCAAGCCGCAGAGAAAAAAGTTGAGAACTTTATCCCCCTTTACACCAAGAACGTGGAGCGCCTGGCAGGACTGCAGAAGAAGTCGCTCGAAGTCGCCGCCGAGCAGAATGCCGAATTGATTGGAGCCTGGAAGCAGGCTTTTAGCTTTATCCCTGAGAACCCAGGCCTTTTCTGGTTCGATCTTGCCGGCCAGACGTTCGATCGGTTTGTGGAAATTCAGAAAGGCGCAATCGACATGGCTGTCGAGCAGAGCGAAGCCGCTGCCGGCCTCGCCAAAGAGCACGGCGGTTCAGCTTACAAAGTGGCTGAAGGCGTAACGACGCTGTTCAAGCAGTCGGTCGAGAAGTCTGTTGCAACGCAAAAGAAAGCGATCGAGTTTTATGCGGAGCAGCAAAAGGCCGCTTTCGAAGCTGGCAAGAAGCAGTTTGGGATCGCCAACAATCCCGCAGCCGAAGCGTTCCAGAGTGGCGTTGATGCTTTGATCGAGACTCACAAGACGATTCTCGACATCGCCGTGAAGCCATTCAAGAGCACCGTAGCCGCGTAAGCAATTGATATACTGCGATTTGGCAGACAGCCCGGCCACCGGTTTTGGCCTTTGTGTGTCGCCGGTGAATTTTAGCTCCGGGTCTGTCTCCGGTTGCCGTTTGAGCCAGAGAGGGAGTTTCAAAATGAGCGATGAACAAGCGGCGAATGGAAAGCCCGCCGATCCCATGGAAGCCTTCCGCGATATGCGGGATAACTATCTCGACGCCTGGGCGAAAGCCATGGTGCAAACCGTTAATACCGATGCCTACGCCCGAACCAGCGGGACGGTGCTTGATACGTATCTCTCGGCATCGTCCCCGTTTCGAGAAGCAGTGGAGAAGGCGATGTTGCGCGTGCTCGAGCAATTAAGCATGCCCTCGCGGGCTGACTTCGTGGCGCTGGCAGATCGCGTTACTAACATTGAAATGCATCTCGACGACATGGATGCGAAGCTTGACCGGATTGAGAAGTTGCTCACCAAGCCCGCGACGGCGGCAAGCAGCAGAAATCCGAGGTCGACAGAACCCAGCCGTCAGAAAAAACAGAAAGCCAAGGGGGCGAAGTAGCAATGCCAGAAGCTGCGGTTCTCACCGACCCGTTTACCGACATGGTTGGAAAATTAACCACGTTCAACAAAGCGCTGACGACGAAAACACCGATCGCGCAAACCCCCAAGGAACTGGTATGGGCGCTGAATAAAGCAAAACTCTACCGCTATATTCCTGTCGTGCCCAAAGAAAAGCGTCATCCGGTTCCGCTTCTGCTGGTGTTCGCGCTCATGAGCCGGCCCTCCATTCTCGACCTTCGACCGGGCCACAGCTTCGTCGAGTACATGGTCAACAGCGGTTATGACTTGTATCTGCTCGATTGGGGCGTCCCGGGCCCCGAAGATAAGAATCTGAAATTCGATGACTATTGTCTCGATTACCTGCCGCGGGCCATCCGCAAAATGAAGGCGGTTTCAGGGGTAGAAGAGTTCAGCATGCTTGGCTGGTGCATTGGCGCGATCCTCAGCACGATCTATTCTTGCCTGCGGCCCGATGATGGGTTACGAAATCTGATACTGCTCACGGCCCCGCTCGACTTCTCCAACAAAGAAAATATTACCTTCGCGCGCTGGACCGACGAGCGCTATTTCGATATCGACAAGCTGCTGGCGGCGTTTGGCAACATGCCCGGAGAGATGATCGACTACGGAGCGCGGGCGCTGAAGCCTGTAGAGAATTACATCGTCAACTATCTGAAGCTTTGGGATAACATTGAGAACCCGCAGGTCATCGAAGCCTGGCAAGCCATGAATACCTGGGTGACCGACAATATCCCAATGACTGGCGGCACGTTCCGCCAGCTCATCGTCGACCTCTACCGCAACGACCGCCTCATGCGCGGAGAGATGATGATTCGCGGCGAGCGCGTGGATTTGAGCCGCTTGCGCGCCAACCTGTTGACGGTGATCGCCGAGGGCGACCACATCACGCCACCCTGCCAGTCGAAAGCAATTCTGTCGAAGGTGGGCAGCAAAGATAAAGAACTCTTCAGCGTTCCGGGCGGTCACATCGGAATCATGGCGGGAAGCGGCGCCAACAAGCGCACCTGGCCGAAGATTGATAGCTGGCTAGCCGGACGCTCGAAGTAGCGTCCGGTTCCAACGCCAACACCGATAGTCGATAGATGATCGTCGTCAGTCGATAGACGACAGTCGCGGCGCATCTCGCGTCAGCCCAGAGCGATTGCTCACTCCCCTCAGCTTCACAATTTAAGTATATTGCTGTTATGAAATCCCGAGTGTTCTTGCGCCTCGTGCTGGCGATGGCGACTGTGCTGACCGTAGCTCAGAGTCGTCCCAGTACAGAGAAGAAGCCACCGCTGTTCTTCCTCAAGATTGCGGCGAATGTCGCTAGCCATGTTCAGAGCCAGTCCTTAATCGGCTACCTGGCAATTTACATCGATGAGCAAACCTGGAGCGCCGCATTGAAAGACGGCGATCTTGGTCCATTCCTAAAGGCGCAGGAGGCGAAGCCTGGTCGCAGCGCGGGGTGTTTGTTCACCACCCGCAAGGATGCTGCTGTTTGCACCTATTTTGATAAAGACGTTCCGTACGGCGTCGTGGCGGTGCGCGCGGGAGGCACGGGCACGATCGATGGCAGCGACATCCTGGCTGCGTATAAGCCCGTGTCCAAGCAGATGCTCAAGAAGGGCAAGGAAGATCTCAATTTCACCGAGGGCGCTGTAACCACGGACGACGGCACCCGCGTGCCGTCGTTCCAGATCACCAAGAAGGCAAAGAACTGATTCGTCCTAAGTCTTGGTAGAGACTTCCACTTCCGTCTCGGCTACTCCCGTCTCGCCCTCGTGCTGCTCGGCGTGATCATCGGCAGGCTCGGCCGGTTGCTCGATCAGGTTCGCGCGTTGCAGGGCGCGGTAATAAGACGGACGCGCATGGCGGTAGTGATCCGCAGGAACTTTGCCGTCGAGCCACGCAGTGTCCATCGGGTAGACCAGCGGATCGAAGATCACCATGTAGGAATGCCAAATCAGAATGGCGAACGTTGCGAGAATCGCTTCGTAATAATGGACAGCGGTAGCCGCATCGGACACCCACTTGGGGAAGTGCGTCAGAGTGAAATCGTTAAACCACAGTAAGAAGCCGGAAACCGCCATCACCAGCGTTCCCCACATGAAGGCAAGGTATTCGAGCTTCTCGGCATAGTTGAATTTCGCGAACGTTGGCTCGACTTTCGTGAGCCGGAGGTTGTACGCGAAGACGTGTACCAGATCCGTCGCATCTTTGAATTGCGGAAGCATTGCCCAGACGAAAACACGGTCCCGCTTGTTCAGGGCGAGGTGAATCAGATGATAGAGCGTGGCGGCGATGAGTAGGATGGCCGCGGCGCGATGGACTCCTCCGCGGAAGCCGAAGTGGTTCTCCCACATCAATAGCGGGCGCGACCACCAGGCATCCGGAAACTTCAGGGCAAATCCAGTGATGACCAGCGTTGGGAAGCTCAGAATCACGCCCCAGTGGGCAATGCGGAAGTTGCGATTCATGCGCGTCACTTTCGCGCCGCTGGAGTGGTGCGGCCGCGGTCGCATGAGCTTCGCCAGGAAGTCGATGATGTTGTGCAGGATCATGAATCCCAGCGTCATTGGGATTAGGATCCAGTACGTCCAGCGGATCCACTTTACAACCGGATGAGCGGCGCCAGTGGAGGTCCGCACATGCACTGGTCCCATGAGGAATCGGGCTTCGTCCACACCTTTGTGGCATTGACCGCACGTCTTTCGCAGGTTGGCGCTGCTGACGCTCGATCGCGCGTCACTTGAAGGGAGAATGGAGTGTACTCCGTGACACGACGCGCAATTCGCGGCGGTCGTCTTTCCTTCGGTGAGGGCCAGCCCGTGAAAGCTGTCGGCATAGGAAGGAACACGATCGGCGGGCAGATTGTATCGCAGAGCCAGTCGTTCATCGTTGTGGCAACGCCCGCAGGTGGCCATTGAAACGCGCGACGCATTCACCAGCGATTCAGGGTCTTTCGGGCGCAGGATGAGGTGTTCGCCGTGGCAATCGCTGCACACCGGAGCCGCGGAGACGCCATTCTTTGTAGCTTGTCCATGAACGCTTGCAAGATACGCCTTGGAAATCTCGGTATGGCACTGCCCGCAAGTGGCCGGTATGTTGAAGTGGTTTACTGAGGAAAGCGCATCTTGCGAGGGCCGGATTCCGTGGCTGCCGTGACAGTCCGAGCAACTCGCTGCCGCTTGGTCTCCGCCCATCACCGCTCGTCCATGGACGCTTTGTTTGTAGAGTTCCACGGGATGCGCGAATGGAATCTTGTGGCGAGAGAGAAACTGCGGGTTGCTGTGGCAGGATGCACACGTGTCGGGCAAGTTCTTCTTGGCCACCGTCGAGGTCACATCGCCCGGGCCCTGAATCTGATGGACTGACCCGTGGCAGGAGAGGCAAGTTGGCGCGTCCGGGTCACCCGCTGCGGCCGCTTTTCCGTGAATGCTTTGCCGGAGCTCCTTGACTTCATCGGCATGGCACTGCGCGCACTTTGCCGGCGCCAGTTGAGCCGTGGATACTACTTCGTGATGGTCGCCATGGCAGGATTCGCAAGCTTGCTCGCCCAGCGCGCTGTGCACGCTGTTGGGCACATGGGAAGCCTCGTCGGTGTGGCAAGTGGCGCATTGAACCTTGGCTACTTTCGCGGGATGCGGATAGTCCTTGATGCTCGAGTGGCAATCTTTGCAACTCAGAACACCGTGGACGCTGGCTGCATGCTTCGTGGGATCAATCGAGATGCTTTTGCCGTTGCCCGCTGTCATTCCTGCCTGGCCATGGCAGGCCAGGCAGCTCTCATCCTGCTTGAGCGGTTGCGGCGCCTTTACTTGCGCTCGGCCGCGAGCGTGTGCCGGGGTGCCGACTGAAAGAATGACGGCCCAGAAGACTAAAGCCAGAAGGACGAGGCCGAATCGCCCTACTGTATCTGCCGTGTTCCTAATCGTTTTCCGCAAGGCCACTCCCATTACGCAATACAACTTCATCCTTGGCAATCTTCAAGGCTTTCAGGAGAAAGTGCTGTGATTCGCATCACTCGTGCGTGTTAGCTGCGAACTTTGAAGATGTGCGGACCGCACGTGATTTCTTAGGACGGGCTCATTTTGTAACTAAGCTTACGCTTGGGGGATTGTCTGATAGGTTGCTGAGTATACCTCAAAGATAACTTTAAAAGTTAATAGATAGCTTATATCGGTCACAAAGCAAAAGCTTTTAACCGCCAAGGGCGCTAAGGAACGGCCGCGAAGTTCGCCAAGAAGAGGAGCGCGTCGGGTAGTGGATTGATCCGATTGAAAAAATTTTGATACGCCTGACGCTAAAATCTTTGGAATCAATTGGTTACGCGCTTTCGATATCACCTTAATCTGGCTAAAATATTGATTCTAAATATTTTACCAGTAAAATATTCAATCTTAAGGACTTAGCTTTAGTACTGTTTAGTTAAGTGCTTTGTAATCAGCGAGCGCTGCAGAATGTCTGAGCGGCGCTTCCGCCTAAAATCTTGTACGGAGAAGGCTTACGCGCAAATTCTTGACTCGATGGAGGTTATCCAATTGCTATTCTTATTTCAAAGAGCTAATGCTTTAACTGATATTAAAGACCCTCGCGCCGATCGGAGTCAAGGGAATTCTGCGGAGTACGGCGGACGAGGTTTCATCCGCAGGGTTGCGGCGTCGTGCGCTGCAAGCGAAGGCAGGTTCCTCGACTCCGCATTGCGATTGATGAAGCCAATCGCAATGCTCGGCTCGGAATGACAAGGGTTTTGCTTTCCGGTTTTTTCTGAGGCTCACTTAATTCCCAAGTCGGTCAAGACCTTCGGATTTTCCTCACCCGTAGCCAAGAGCTGGTGGCACGCTGAGCAATCATTCGTAATGGTCTGGCCATCGGCGCTGGTATGACTACCATCGTGACAGCGGAAGCAGCCTGGTGAGTCGTTGTGCCCAAGGTTGTCAGGATGAACGCCCCAGGTCACATGCATGTCAGGGAAGATGTTGCGAAGGTAAATAGCCGCTACCTCATCGCCCGCCTGCTGCACCAGCGTGCGCCGGGTTTGGTAAATCTGCGCATAATTGGTGCGATAGAAATTGTTAAGCTCGGCGATGATGCTCTGCCGCGCCACTTCGCGGGTGGGATAGTTCACCTTAAGAACCTCGACTGCCTTTTTTCTGATAAAGGGCAGTTCCGGGCTGATGTGACCGATAGACATTTGCTTATCCACGGCATTTTCGGGCAAGTCGAACTTGTGCGTGGGCCGGTTGTGGCAGTCCACACAATCCATCGTGCGATGTTCTCCCTTGGCTAATTGCTGCTGGGTTGGCTTCGTATCGGTGGAAATGAATTCGGTGGTCTTGCCTTGATCGTCGGTATAGTCCACGACCGGAATTGTCTGCCGCTCGGCGTCGGTGGAAATGTAGCGAATGCGCGCGTTATCGGCCAGGTGGTGCCCGTGAATGCCGACCGAACCCTGCCACGTGCGGCCACCCACTTTCAGCAATAAAACATCGGTTTGCGGAGTGTTCTTTTCGTCGTCTTTGTAGCTGGTATTCACCAGGAACTTGTCACCGGTAAAGCGCTGCGGCCAATGACACTGCTCACAAGTCTCACGCGCCGGCCGGAGATACTTTACCGGCGAAGGAATCGGGCGTGAATAGGTGTGGAAGGTTACCGCGACTACTTGGCGCAGCCCGGAAAGTTTCGAGCGGACAAACCATCCCGCTCCCGGCCCGATGTGGCATTCGACACATTCCACGCGCGAGTGCGGGGAATTTTGGTAGGCCGAAAATTCCGGGGCCATTACGACGTGACAAGTCGTCCCGCAGAAACTTGCGGAATCCATGTATTGGACGCCGCGGTATGATGCGGTGCCAATGATCAAGAGATTGATCACGGTCGCCAGGCCCACCCACTCCAAGGTGCGCCGGACCACGGGCAGCCGCAGGTCGATGGCGGGAAATGCTCCGGGGAGCGTTCCGCTGCGGGCAAGGCTGCGGCGCCTGAGCCCGATTCCGATGGGAATCAGCAGGAGGCCGAGTACAAAGATGCCAGGCAGGATCAGGAAAATCAGAAGGCCGATGTAAGGATGCGGCGGCCCCGGCAGAAACATGTCATAAAACCAGAAGGCGATGGTGGTGAGAGCCGTGCTGGTGGTAATCACAGCGCCGGTAAGTGTTACCGGATTCTGCCCCAGGAAATAAATGGGCTGCGACCACTCTCGAATGCGATCCCGCAGGTTCATTGGAAACCAGTGCTTTCTCTTCGTTCTATTTATACGCTCCGCGTGCAGGCACACAGCACCCGTCACGGCGGCTCATTCGCCGCCGTGGACTAGTTTTCAAGGCGTGAGGCAGAAGCCGGAACTATTACTTCAGCGTGCGAATATAGGCCACCAGCCCCTTAATCTCTTCCGGCTTTAATTTGTCCGCGTACTTCGGCATCTTCGGGGCCTTGCCATTGGCGATGACCGCTTCGAGATCCGCATCCGATTCCTTTTGCACATCGGCACCTGAAAGATCGTGACCGGCAGCTTTTTTGCCGTCAGCGCCGTGGCACATGGCGCATTTTGATTTGTAGGTTGCTGCGGCGTCTTGCGCGTGCATCGAGAGGGGGATGCTGAGAACAACCGCGAAGGCTGTTGCGATTGTCAATACTTTGGCGTTGATGCTCTTCATTGTTCAATCTCCATTCTAATTTTCAGCAGGCTAACATTAAAAACGACATCAGCGCGCCTAAACTGAGCAATATTGAACACTCCTGAGGAAGGAACGTTCTGTGACGCACGTCACACATGCCTGATAATTCCCTTATACAGAACGGTGCGCGCCGTGCTCAAGTTGTTCGGATGGCCTTACTTTGGAGCCAGTTGACTCGGCAGGGCACTGGCACGCCTTGATGAGGCTGCGTGACGGCCCTCACCCTGGGGTGTGATGCCGGTCACGGCACGGCGTGCCAGCACGAGCCAAACTTACGGTAGTGATTAGGGGTGGGCTTATGGCAAAAGACGGTCGAAAGCTGCTGGACGTGCTGAAATTCGAACTGGAGTTTCTTGAGCAAGGGGGCTACGGGCGATTGCCGCGTGAATCCTGGCGGGCACGATTTATTTTCGAGGATTCGCCCACTTGCATGAACTTCAATTCCAAAGACCGCGAGCCCTGCGAGGAATGTCTACTGATGCAATTCGTCCCAGCGGAGGCGCGGAAGGAACAAGTCCCTTGCACTCATATTCCATTGTCTTTGAAAGGTGACACCCTCGATAATTTGTATCGCACGGGGACGCAGCAGGAAATCGAAGAAGCGCTCGGCACATGGCTGCGAGCGACGATCAGCAAGGTGGAGGCGGAGCAAGTGAAGTAACGCCGGCTGCGTGGATAAGACACCGCACGGGTTCAACCGGCTCGCCTATTCGAGATCTAATACTTCGCCTCGTCCATTATCTGGGATGGTTAGAGCCACTTTGCCTGGCGATACATCCATAGTTGCTTCGATGTTGCCGCCGTTAAGTCGCGCCCTGCGTTTGCTGGGTGACCAACCGTAGATCTCAATGCGAATCTCGCGCCACCATGCTGGATAAGTGCCCTTATGTTCCCCAAGGTGTATCCGCAGGGTATCGGCATTCAGCTCGCACCTGAAATCCATTTGCAAACTGGCCCCTGTTTTGTAAGCGTAGGTCTTGCCATCGTCCAGATAGAGATGACCGGAGCATTCGTCGCCCAGATAGACTCGCAGGGTGAGCGGACCTTGCGGAATCTCGTTCGTACTTTGCGTGAAAGGCGCGATCGGAAGAATTGCACCCGCGCGAACAAAGACCGGCAAGGATGCGATTTCTGGGTGAATCGACGTTGTGAGCGACACTAGATCGGTGGAACTGGGAGGATCATTGGGATCTCGATCTGCCTTGGGCGCGGGCTTTGGGACGACTTGCCCTGTCCAGTAGTCGTACCATTTCGCCGAAGGAAACTCGACGGTGTAGGTATCGAGCCGATCCGGATAAGGCGGTGCCGCAACGAGGATGTCGGGGCCCAAAAGAAATTCGCCCGCTGCCTCAGGGTCAACATCGATAGGATGACGATCGCTTGCGGCATCGGGAAATTCAAGGAAGAGTGGCCGCTCAATCGGCATACCGGTGCGCGACGCCTCTTGCGCCAGCGTGTAGAGATAAGGCATCAGGCGATAGCGCTCTTCGATGAACCGCCTGCGAATCGATTCAGGCTCCGCGCCTCCCACCCATGGTTCCTGATCCCCGCTTCCTTTCCCTGTGTGGTCGCGGTCGATGGGCTGGAAGGAAGCGATCTCGATCCATTTGGTGAGCAAGTCTGGTTGTGGAGTCCCTACAAATCCGCCGACGTCGGCTCCACTCAAGGTAAAGCCGCTTAGACCGAGATTTTCAAGCATCGGCGTTGCAAGGCGAAGGTGATTCCACGTGCTGCTGTTGTCGCCGGTCCAGGTGGCGGCGTAGCGCTGGCCACCGGCGTAGCTGGCGCGCGTCAACACGAACGGGCGCAAATCAGGATTGAGGTGATGCAGTCCTTCGAAAGTCGCGCGGGAGTTTTGCATCCCGTACATGTTATGAATCTCAGCGTGAGGAGCAGAACGTTTTATAAATCCAGGTTCATCGATGCGATGAACAACCGTCTCGGGCATGGTTTTGGTGGGAGTCTTAAAAACTGCCGGCTCGTTCATGTCATTCCAGAAGCCGGCAACGCCCTGCTTCGAAAATTCTTGATAAAGGCCGCCCCACCACTCGCGAGTCTGCGCGCGCGTGAAGTCGGGAAAGACGCTGGGGCCCGGCCACACGTCTCCGGAGTAAATGCTGCCGTCGGGATTCTTGACGAAGTGGTCTCCGGCAAGGCCGCTGTCGTAAGGCGCATAACCGTGTCCGGGATATTTTGCGATGTGCAGATCGGTGATTGCGACGACGTGAAAGTTCTTGGAAGCGAGTTCCGCGATCATTCCGGAAAAATCAGGAAACCGGTTGCGATCCACAGTGAACGGGCGGTTCCTCTCTTGATAGTCAATGTCGAGATAGATCACATCCGCGGGAATGTGATCGGTTCGAAAGCGGTTCGCGACTTCAAGCACGCGCGCTTGCGGCGTGTAGCTGTAACGCGACTGTTGAAAACCAAGCGCCCAGATGGGAGGCAGAGGGGTTGTGCCGGTAAGCCACGCGTACGTTTCCACCACTTGTTTCGGAATTGGTCCGTAGAAAATGTAGTAATCCAGAGGGCCGCTTACGGAGCCAAAGGAATACGTGTCGGGCGATTGCTTGCCAAAATCGAAACTGGTGCGCCAGGTGTTGTCGAGGAATACTCCAATGGCGCGGCCGGATCGGAAGGCCATGAAATACGGGATGCTCTTGTAGATCGGATCGGTCGATTCCTGAAAGGCATACGCGTCGGTATTCCACATGGTGAATGCTTGTCCGCGGCGATCGAGTGGGCCGGGTTTGTCTCCCAGGCCGAAGTAGTGCTCGTCGATCGGCATGCTTTTATAGACGCTAAAGCTCTTCCCATGAAACTCGATTGGCCGGACATCTTTTTGCAGAACGGTTCCGTTGCGGTCGGAGATCGTTAATGCAAAGGTCTGGCGGATGATGGAGACGGTTAGCGTCTGAGTATGAAAGCCAACCGCGTCCGGAGTGTTGTCAGGGGTTACGGCAACTGCGCTTTGCCGCGCTTCCTTGAGTACAGCCCACGAAGCATCTTCTGCGAGTTCGCTGGAGGGCGCCACGCGAATGCGTACGACGTTCTCGCGCAGCGCGACGATTTGCATGCGAGCGTCGCCATCCCGCACGTCGATGCCATTCGGCAACGCTGAAAACGATGTAATGCGATTCAGTTGGGTCAGCGGCCCTGCTGCAGAATCGGTTTGACCTTGGAGAAGGATGGGCGCAGCGGTTAAGAAGAGAGCAAGAATAAGCAAGAGAAAAAAGCGGACGTAGCGTGTAGTTGCCATCATTTTCGAGAAAGCGCTTAGGACTTTTTCTGCGATCGCGGAGTGACCGGGATTACTGTAGCATTCATGCGCGGCATTTCCCACCGTCAGCGCTGCATGACATAGCCCATGCCCGCCAAAACGCCGCGCATATAGGCAAAACTGCTGATGACGCCTGGCACGGGATCGTCGGGATGAATCTCGTACTCCAGATCGACGAAGCCGCTGTACTTCGTTGCGATGAGAGCTTCGAACATTTTTCGCACGGGCATAATGCCGTCGCCCACCGCGACCTGGCTCTCTTTGTTCTCGAAGTTCGTGAGGTCTTTCATGTGTACGTTGAATAGCCGCGGGCCAGCTTCATGAATCGCCTGCACCACGTCTGTGCCAGCGCGAACCGTGTGTCCAACGTCAATGCAGCAACCGATTCGCGGATCCATATTCTTCACTGCTTTCAAGACATCCAGCGGAGAATGCCAGATCTTATCTTCGGGCCCGTGATTGTGAATCGCGACGCGGATGTCGTATTCCTTTGCGAACTTCTCGATTCGTGGCAGAGTCTCCGGCGTAGGGTCGCCGGCAACAATCACTCCGATGCTCGCTCGCTTGCAGTATTCGAACTTTGACCGGATATCCGCATCTTCATCTTTCGTGAAGTAAATGGCACCGGCAGCGTGAAGCTTGATTCCTGCTGCGGCATAATCCGCGAGAGCGGCCGCTTCCTGCTGCGCATCCATCGGAAGATGATCCTTCACATCCTTGGCATTCAACTCGGACATGTTGAGTTGTTTCATGAAGGCGATCAACTGTGCGCGGCTGAAGTTGCGGAAAGTGTAGCTGGCCAGACCCAGACGAATCGGCGACGCGTCGTCCGTCAATGGCGGTTTAAGAGCCAGTGAAAAGATATTGCGCGGAGCAGCACACGCTGCCACAGCCAGCGCGCTTGAGCGAAAAAAATCCCGGCGTGAGAAGGCGGTTCTCTTAAACATGCGGCGCCCAGCCCTTTTCGTATCCGCGCCCCCACATCTTCATCGCTTCCGTGTCGCCCTGGATCCGTCCATCTTTTGTGTCGAGATGCAACTCGCGCTGAACTTCCCATGCGATGTTGGAAAGCTGCAGCATCGTGACCGACACATTTCCAATGGAAATTGGAGCGTTGAGTTTCTCGCCTTTGCGAATTCCCGCGATGAAGTTCGCGAAGTGCGCGTCGGTCATGGAATCGCTGCCGATCAGGTCAGCGGATGACGCCGCGTGCCCCGCCTTGACCTCGCTCGTCTTATTGCCTTTGAGGTCGTAAATTTCATAACCGCCCCGATCGACCAGCACTGTGCCATCGGTGCCCATGATCGTCGAGCCGCGATCGCGGCCGTAATACTTCATGCCTTGGCAGCTTTTTCCATCCCACGAAATCATTTTGTCTTCGTACTCGAAGCTGGTCACGAGCGTGTCGTAAAACTGCCAATCATCTTTAAAATGATATCGGCCGCCTGACGATGTAATTCGCTGCGGATAGTCGACGCCCAACGCCCAGCGGCAAACATCGACTTCGTGCGTGCCGTTGTTGAGCGTTTCGCCGGTGCCGTAAAGTTTGAAAAAGTGCCAGTTGTAGGGATGAACATTGTCTCGATACGGACGCCGCGGAGCCGGGCCCTGCCACAGATCCCAATCGAGCTGCGGCGGGACCGGAATCTCTTTGCCGCAGCCAATCGATTTTCGCGTATTCACATACCAGGCTTTCGCGAAGTAAGGCCTGCCGATAATTCCACTGTGAATCTTTTCGATGATCTCGATGGTGTGGGGCGAAGAGCGCTGCTGGGTGCCCATCTGCACCAGCTTTTGATATTTCTGCTGCGCCTGCACGAGCATCTCGCCTTCAGCCGGATTATGGCTGCATGGCTTCTCTACGTAGACGTGTTTACCCGCCTGTAATGCGGCGATGGCCATCGGCGCATGCCAGTGCTCGGGAGTGGCAATCGCGATTGCATCCACATCTTTCAGTTCGAGAATCGTGCGGAAATCTTTTTCCGACACCGGAGCCTCGCCCATTTCCTGCTGGGTGCGCTCGGCGAACTTCTTGAGAATGTCGCTGTCCACATCGCAGACGTGCGAAATGCGGGCACTGTTTCGATTTGCTTTTAGCGACGCGAGATGAGCGTAGGCTCGGCCGTTCAGGCCAATCACGGCAAAGTTGAGTCGATCATTCGAACCGAGAATCTGGCCGTAGCTCTTCGCAGTTGTTCCCACGGCCAGCCCCGCCGCGCCTACGGCAAATGCGTCGAGAAACTCGCGTCGTGTAACCATGGCTGCTCCTTATTCGGGTTCTCGTTCACAATCATCCGCAGGCGATGCCTGCCTTCGTCAAAGTTTTCTTCAGTCCGTCCATGCTGATGCGAGTCGATGCTTCGGGCGTGCCTGCGCCGCGCCAGTGGGTTTCGAGGCTCAATCCATAGCGGAAGCCGTCGCGATGCAGCGCCTGGAGTTGCCCAACCCAATCGACAATGCCGCCGCCTACCGCGGCCCAGTCGTATTTGTGATCCGGCTTGATCACGACATCTTTGCAATGGCAGTGACCGATGCGATCTTTCGGCAACGACTGATAGCCGGTTGGATAGGGCGTGCTGCCAATCGCCGCGGAATTGCCGGGATCCCAGTTCAGCATAAAGTTTTTGTTTGGGATTGCATTGAGCACAGCAGCCGCTTCTTCACCTGTCGCCGTGTTGCAGGACATTTCGTTTTCGAGCAGAAGAATAATGTTGTCTTTGGCGCAGCGCTCTGCAGCCTGCTGCAGTTTGGCATTGATTGCTGCGCGGTACGGCTTCTGGTCACCGAGTCGCCAGTAATCGAAACAGCGAATTCTGTCGGTGTTGAAAGATTTGCAAAGCGAGATACAGCGCTCTAGCAGCTTATCTTGCGCGCTGGCATCGAAGTCGGCATGGAACTGGTCGCGGCTTTCACTTTGTGATGAACGCGGAGCCCCAGGCCAATCCGTCTTAAACAGCGGGCTGGCGATATCCGTGACTTGCAGTTTGTGCGCTTCCAAAATCTTCCGCGCATCTTCGACTTCTTTTGCGCTGAGTGCGGTTGCATTCTTGTCCCACATCGAGCGAAGTTCGATCCAGCCGAGTCCGAAATCTCCCGATACGATCTGGCACGCCCTCTCGAAGTCTTGTGTGATCTCGTCGTTGATTACCGCCAGCTTAAAGGGGCAGGCGCTCGCGGACGTTTTCGCTTCCGCAGGTTCGAGCAGCGAACAAGCCTCGCTCTTCTTGATGAAAGGCGCTTTTATCGCTGCCTGAAGTCCGACCAATCCGAAGCCTGCCAGAACCGTGCGTCTGGTGAAGGCCATGCGATCTACCTCCTGCCGTCCACCCGATTCTACCGCGATGGTTCCTCATCGTTAAGCTCGATCGTCTCAAGCACTCAAGATGGCGGCATCGGTTGTTGGCAGGACCGCAGTTTTCCTGTACGTCTTGGCCAACAGGATGCGGAACATCCAGAAAATCATCAACAACAGTGGCAGTAAACTCAGAAAAGTAAGCACGCCCGTTTTTTCCAATACAGCGGGAAACACTTGTGGCCGTGCCAGGAATATGGATGCGGCGGCGATGAACAACGCAAAGCACATGCGCCAAAGATGGCGCGCGATCCGTTGGGCGCCAGAAATACCACCGCGTGCGAGCATGCGAATATCTCCTGTGACCGCAAGCGTGGCCACGGAACCCATGAAGAAGTAAGGCCAAGGCGGGTACCCGAACTTCATTCCCGTCTGACTAAGCCCAGCTTCTAAACCAAAGGTGACCTGGCAGGCGGCGACCGCCAAGATGACGAACAGCGCGCCCCAGTCGAAAACGCCAGGCGCGCCGTCTTTGCGCCGGGCGGTCATCCATGCGGTTGCCACCAGGTAAAACGTGAGAGTACCTCCAAGAATATTTCCGGGTTGGGATTTCATGATCGCCAGAAATACTCCGGTTGAAGACAGGCACAGCATTGTTATGACGAATACGTTTCCCGCGAGCCCGTGCCGGCGCGAACCCTTGCGGAGAAACACTGCGACAAATCCAGACAGCATTCCCAGGGTGCCGGCGATAATGTGCAGAAGTAATAGTGGCGATCGCATTTTTCCTCCTTTATGCGGACTCAACTACGCAAAATAGAGGCGGCTCAATGCGCCTTGCTTTCACAAGCGGATGGGCCGAAGCCGAAGAATTCGCGCATGCGTTGCCGGAATTGCTCGCGCTGCTCCGGCGTCCGGGGCTCGCAGCCTTCTTTCATCGGCATCTGCATCTGCATCTGCATGCGTCGGCGGAAGTTGTAGCGGCCGGGGCTGCGCCAGCGCGAACCTCCGAACAGGATTCGGCACAGCGTCAGAAGTCCAAGCGCTTGCCAGAAGTTAATCTTCCGCCATCCGAACAGTGGGGGCAACAGCCAATTCCACAGGCGCAGAACTACTTCTCCGCCGATCACTGCAAATAGCACCATTGCCATGATCGCCAGTGGAACGATGAAGAACCATTTCTTTTTCATATTGTTTCTCCTAACTTCTCTGCGAACTCTTCGTGAATATTCTGGAATCTTTCGAGCGGCTTAACCGATAGAACAGCACCGTAACGGCGATATAAAACGCGACTATGATGAGGTCGAACACCAAACCCAACCTGTCCTGAGCCAGCAGAACGGCTCCTCCCGTCAACACGGTGACCAAATAAAAAATCCCTGTCATCGTCGACTTTGTAATCGTTGGTTTGAAGTGCGGCGACGTTTCCGCGATCCGTTCCCTCAATGCAGCCGTGGTCATACATTGCTCTTAACGTACGCGAACCAATCAAACGCTCGCGCGAATCAGATTGGCCCGCGATCGCGTCGCAGTCGGACTGCGATAGCGAGAAACGCCGCGGCGACAACCAAGCCGATCCACAGCCCGGGATTGCTAAAAAAATGGTGGGGGATCAGTGCTGCTGCGAAATCCTGCGCCTGGTCGTGCTGCGACATTGATCCCCCTGGTCCCATCAATCGTTCTTCCAGCAGAGTGAGGAAATAGGTACTGTTGAATGCAGTCTTCTCCACCGCGCAAATCGCGAACGGAGGCAAGAGAGCCGATATAAACGGAGCGCGCGGCGCCCATACCGAAACCAACAGCAGCCAGCCGTAGATGGGCGCGTAGTAGAGGCCATGAACCGTGAGCAGGTGATAAAAAAGCACAAGTGATACGTGGAAGAACGGGACCTCTGTCCACAGAGCCGCGATATTCGCGCCGCTTCCCAGCAGCATGACGCTGCTCATCGCGAGCATGATGAAGTGGGTCGCGACGGTAACCACAAAACCGACAAGCGGCAGAATCACGATGGGAATCGCCAGCTTCGAAAGCACAGTGGTGAGATCAGACACCGGCAGCGATTTCCAAAAGAGAATGCTGCGATCGCGGCGCTCCCCATACAGGGCTTCAAGAGAATAGAAAATGCCCACAATAAAGGCCGTCCCCATGATGAGTGACGCCGATAATTCGTAATGGGAGAGCAAACCCTGCGGCTGCGACGGATCCATGTGTGAAGGATCGAAGTGCGATGTGTTGAGGTGCAGATCGATGTGCGACGCTGCAGCGCGGGTCCGCACCATGATTAAGTGGATCGCGAAGCCAATCAGAAAAACGGCGGCCGCGGTCAGGGGCGCGATGTAGATCGAACGGTTCTCCCAGAGCTCGCGTCGAATCGACCAGTACATCACTCGCCATACCGAGACGGACGGCGCGGTCGCTTGCGGCTGTATAGCAGATTCATTCATGGCATTCGGTTCCGTATTCATTGAGCCGCTCCTTGTGCGGCATATTGGTTGCCGACCACCGCCACGAATAGGTCCGCGATGCTGGGCGTGCGGGCCTCGCCAAGCGAGGCCAGTTGCTGGCGGTCGATATTCTGACTGGTGGCGAGATCTGGCTTTAAATCGAAAATCAGAAGGCTGCGTCCGAAGACCTGGCGCTCATACATCGGCTTAAGCGCGCGTGCCGCGGGGGCTCGATCAGGATTCACCGTCAACTCCACGTAGCGCGACTCGAATTCCTCCATCGTGCAATTCAGCACGATCCGGCCGCGATCCATGAACATCAAGTCGGTAAGAATGTGCTGCAACTCTTCCACCTGATGCGTGGTCACCACGATGGTGCGGCTGCGATCGAAATAATCGTTGAGCAGGGAATCGTAAAACTGCTTGCGAAATAGAATGTCGAGCCCGAGCGTGGGCTCATCCAGAACCAGCAATCTCGCATCAATCGACATCACGAGAGCGAGATGCAGTTGCACGACCATGCCTTTCGACAGCTGCCGGATCTTGCTCGTGTGCTGGATTGTGGTTTTTGCCAGAAAACTTTCCGCTTTGGCGCGGTCGAATCGCGGATGCACTCCGGCTACATAGTCGAGCGCCTGCGAAACCCTCATCCAGCGCGGCAGCACGGCGACATCGCTGATGAAGCAGACATCGCGCATAAGCTGGTCGCGCTCGTCCCAGGGATCGCGGCCGAGCACTCTCAACTCGCCCTGATATGGAGTGAGGCCGAGAATCGCGTTGAGCGCAGTGCTTTTGCCTGCGCCGTTAGGGCCGATGAGTCCGAGGATGCGGCCCTCATCGACGTGCAGATCGACGCCATCGAGTGCGATGGTTTTGCCGAAGCTCTTGCGCAGGCCACGTGCGTCTATGACATTCATGACTTCGGTTCCTCTTTTTTCTTAGGGTTCGACGACTCCACGGAAAGGCCGGAAGAACCATTCAACAACTCTTCCGTTCTCAATCCAAGCCGTTGAATGGTTGCGTGGACCCTCGGCCATTCCTCCGCAAGAAATTTCTGGCGTTCGCCTTGCAGCAGCAGATTGCGTGCGCCCACATTAATGAACATGCCTCGACCTCGTTTGCTCTCGACCAACTGCTCGTCGACCAGTTGCTGATAGCTTTTCAGAACCGTGAGCGGATTGACCCGATACTCGGCCGCGACATTGCGCACCGAAGGCAGCGGATCGCCCTCCTTGAGCACGCCGTCGAGGATCATCGCGACTACTCGGTCGCGAATCTGTCGATAAATCGGCTGACTGTCGTTCCACTCACGGTCCATAATGTTTTCCAGATAGTCTTGACCGGCGATACTCCGCTGTCATTTTGTCCGTTGCAACTCTAAGCGCGTGGACTGGAAAAAACCCGTGAAAAGAAGACGAGTGGGGTTTCTTCGCTCGTTCACACAACTCCTGTCGTGACTGCCTCTCGTTTTGCCGGCAAAAGCGCGAACAGGACGGCCCCGATCACAAGGAATACGATCACATCAATAAAGTTCCGGTGGACTCCGTGAATCCACGCTTCCACCGTTTGAATCGCCATCACCACGCTATGGGCGATGTTCCACCAGGCTGCTAGAGCAATTATCGAGCGATGCTCAGAGGGTCTTCTTGCGGCCAAAAGTAGAAAGACCCCGACCGGAATAAAAAAGCTCAGGAACATCGGTTCGCACTCGTTCTTCCGCTCCAAAAGCCAGCTGGAATGCCACAGATCCATAGAGAGAAAATAAATCATGCCCACATTCAACAGTCCCACGATCACCAGGACGGTCTGTGTCAGGAGTTCTCTTTTCACAGTGGCCTCCTTTGAGCGAATTTTGTTGCCGGCGCAGCAGCGGCTCTAAGAAGAGGTGATTCCGACTTGCGGTTGCCGCACGACCCGCTTCGAACCAGCTGTGGCTTCAACCCCTGACCAATTCCACGCCTGCCAGACGATGACCGAGGTGCACACGGTTTCGATCGTCGCGAAGAAGACATAGGCGGGAAAAACGGGGTCCCGAAAGTCACCGTTCGTCAGAGGAAGAACGAACGTCAGGAAACCGTTTACAAGGGTCATGAAGACACCCGCGATGATGTTCGCCCACCGGTTCGCTCGCAACGGAAGCAGTCGACACGCCAGAATCATGGCGATGGGTATTTCCATCAACACCGCTGAACCCAGCAGAGCCCATGGTGGAAGGTGCGGGGCTGTATTCGGCGAGCCAACGAAAGCGAACAGGGCAAGCACGTCTGCATACAGGTAGTTCAATAACGCGAACAGCCAGAATAGAGACAACCGCTCCTTTGTGTCATGCATGTCAGCCTCCTTCATGCTTAAGTTTTTACTTTCGGCGAAAAGGTTTCACTTGGTGCGCGTCAGTTCGATGTGCGCATGCACGGGCTTATCCCCAGGCTGCATGTAGGTCCAGTCTTCGGCGTGATGATTCGCGTCGATCACGGTAAAGACCGCATGATCCATGTGCCCGTACTGCGTGCTGCCGGCGACGTCGAGAAAATCGAATTCCACCGTCTTTCCGTCGGGCGAGATCTTGCCCGTCATGCGCGGCCGGTTCCCGGCGTCGCAATAATGCGTCAGCAGCAGCCGGTCCCCATCCAGATAAAGCATCGTGATGGGATCGTCGGGTCTGCCTTCGCCCGTCATTTCATGCACGATCGCGTTCCCCATGGAAGTCACGCGCAGTGAGGCATGCGTGAGCTTGCCTTCAATGTCGGCTTCCGGGGGAATGGTGGTTACGTGGCCGTCCCAGGAACCCGCGAGAGTTTTGAGTTTGTCGAAGGACTTTTGCGCGTCAGATTGCCCAAAAGCTACACTGCACAGCGACAGCAGAACAGCGAACACCATAAAGCGATGGGATTTCATAATCATTCTCCTCGAAGTTTGTTCGAATCTCGATTCGTTCCTTCGGCTGGTAAGCATCTGAGCAATCCAGCCGATCCGAATCGTTGTCATATACTGTTGTAGTTAACTATAACACTATGATTATGTCAAGGTCTTTCTTCATAATTTCGTCAGGTGTTCCAATTTCTTCGGTATTTTAATTAGAAACAACAACTTGCACGGAGAGCCCTGCCGTTTCACGCGGCTTTCAGACAATGCAGATCCGCAAGGAGATCCGCATTGCCTCTATAATTACTTTTGATTGAGCCGATAGTGTGCGCGCCCACAGTTGCCTATAGGATGATAAGGAAGCAGCACTTATAGGCCGCAACGATGCAGGTGTGGTGTGCTTTGGCCATCAAAGCGCAAGGTCTGAATATAAAGGTCCGAATCCAATGGAACCAGAGAGCTCGGGAGTGGAAGAGAAGCGCGACGAAATTCAAGAGTTGAACGTGACGGGTATCGTGCGCGAGGTCACGCACGTCCTCGACTTGGACGATATTGCCAACCTTGCGGCGGAGGAGGGCCCGCCCGCCGAGACTCTGATGAACGTTGTCGACTTGATTGCCAAGCGATTTCAGACCGAAGTTTGTTCTGCTTACCTGCTTGAACCGGATCGCGCCAATCTGGTGCTGGCTGCAACCGTCGGACTTCAGCGCGAGTGTATTGGCAATCTGCGAATGGCGATCAACGAAGGATTGACCGGCCTGGTCGCGGAAGAGGTGCGTCCCGTTGCCGTGGAGCGGGCGCAAAGGCATCCGCGATTCAAGTATTTTCGCGAAGCCGGCGAAGAGACTTATCAGTCGTTCCTTGGAGTTCCACTCATCGATCGCGGGGTTCTGCAGGGCGTTCTGGTCGTCCAGACGATTGAGCCTCGGGTTTTCCGCGAAGATGAGATTCAGATGCTGACCCAGGCAGCGGCCCAGGTCGCGCCCGTGGTAAGCGAAGCGCGCACTTTGGATCGCTTCATCGCTCCCGCGCAGGAACGCCTGTGGGCGCTGGCACGCAACCTTTGGTGGAGTTGGGATCACGATGCCGTCAGCCTGTTTCGCGATCTTGACCCGGTACGCTGGCGGGAACTCAATCAGAATCCGGTGGCGCTGCTGGCGGAGTTTCCGCTGGCAAAGCTCGAAAGCCGCGCCGCCGAACTGGTGCTGCACAGCCGCATTAACTATGCCTATCGCCGCTTGCAGGAATATTTGCAGGCGGACCGCACCTGGGGAACAAGGCATGCCGGCGTGTTGCGGCCGTTGCCCGTAGCCTACTTCTCCGCGGAGTTCGGTATACACGAATCGCTCCCCGTCTATTCCGGAGGCCTCGGCGTGCTTTCCGGCGATCACATTAAGAGCGCCTCCGATCTCGCCATCCCGCTGGTCGGCATCGGGTTGTTTTACGGGCAAGGATATTTCCGCCAGCATCTGGATCTATCGGGTTGGCAGCGCGAAGACTATCTTGAGACCGACGTTACTCAATTGCCTTTGCAGGCTGCGATCGGCAAGAACGGCCGTCCGGTTATGGTGCAGATCGAAACCCGCAGCGGTCCGATTCATGCCAAAGTGTGGCGCGTGAAAGTAGGACGCTGCGATCTGTTCCTTCTCGATTCCGATGTCGAAGGCAACGCACCGGATGACCGCGAGTTGACCTCGCGGCTCTACGGCGGCGACGGACGGACTCGAATCCGCCAGGAACTGCTGCTCGGAGTTGGCGGTTTCCGCGCTCTCACGGCCATGGGCATCACGCCCGGCGTTCTTCATCTCAACGAAGGTCACAGCGCGTTTGCCTTGCTCGAGGCCATCCGGTCTCGCATGCAGGATGAGGGGATTGCATTCGATGGCGCGATACCCCGTGTGTCGCGGGAAGTGGTCTTCACCACTCACACTCCGGTGCCTGCCGGTCACGACCGCTTTGATGCCGCTCTAATGGAAGAGCATCTGGGGCCGCTTCGCGAAAAGCTCGGCATCTCCCAGGAATCCCTGATGGGTTTGGGCCGCGAGGTACCAAGCAACCACCAGGAAACATTTTGCATGACCGTGCTCGGCCTCCGGCTTTCGCGCCGTGCCAATGCCGTTTCCGCGTTGCACGGAGAAGTTTCCCGCGCCATGTGGACTGGCCTTTGTCCCGGCAAGCCGGAAGATGAAGTTCCCATCGGGCACATCACCAACGGAGTTCATGTTCCATCGTGGCTCGCGCCGCAGATGTTTCGCCTGTATGACCGACATCTCGGCGCAAATTGGCACCAGAAGAGCAGCGAAGCCCGCACCTGGGAGGGCATTGAGAACGTCGACGACGGCGAACTCTGGGAGACGCACCTCAGCCTGAAATCGCAGCTTATCGAGTTTGTACGCCGCCGCGCTGTGGAGCAAGCCGAGCGCCGCTTCGAATCCCGAGAAGCTCTGCAGCGACTCGGCAAGGTACTGAGTCCGGATGCACTGACCATCGGTTTTGCCCGTCGCTTCGCAACCTACAAGCGAGCCAACCTGATTCTGAGTGACATCGAGAGCCTGGCCCTGATGGTGAACGATCCGAAACGGCCGGTGCAGTTTGTTTTTGCCGGCAAGGCGCACCCCAACGATGAGCCGGGGAAACGCGTCTTGCAGCAGATCGCAGAATTGATGCGCAATACGCAATTCGGCGATAAGTTTGTTTTCGTCGAAGACTATGACATCAACGTCGGGCGTCATTTAGTGCAGGGTGTGGATGTGTGGCTGAATAACCCGCGGCGTCCACTGGAGGCATCGGGTACGAGCGGGCAAAAAGTAGTCTTGAATGGCGGACTCAACCTTTCCGTGCTCGATGGCTGGTGGGCTGAGGCTTATGACGGCATGAACGGATTTGCCATTGGGACAGGCAGAACGCACTCCAGCATGAGCGTTCACGACACGCGCGATGGAGAGGATTTGCATCGGACCCTGCGCGAAGAAGTGATTCCATTGTTCTACCAGCGCGATCGCGACGGCTTGCCGCGCGGCTGGATCCAACGCATGAAGCGAACCATCCGCACGCTCGGCTGGCGCTTCAACGCCGATCGCATGGTGATGGATTACACAACGAAATGCTACATTCCGGCGGCCGGCGGCACGTCGAGCGAGACCAGATTTGCGTGGTGAGGTTTGCCAGGTGACGAAAAGCATTCGCTGTGAATCAGGCTGCCTCGGGAAAATAAGCTAGCCGGTATTGTGCAGTCCGGCGGCGATTCCATTGATGGTGCCGCCCAAGGCATAGTTTAAGGCAAAGTTGACGCCATCCGTATTGTCGCCCGCGCGTTTGCGGCGCAGCAGGTCGACCTGCACCAGGCTCATCGGGTCCACATAGGGATTGCGCAAACGAATCGAGCGGAATAAAACTGGGTTTGCCTCCAGCAATTCTTTCTGGCCCGTAATCGAGAGCAAGGCCCGTCGCGTGCGCAGAAATTCCTCTTCCAGCAAAGCGAAGACGCGATCGCGCACACTAACATCCTCGACCAGCTCTGCATAGAGTCTTGCAATCGTGAAGTCGGCTTTCGCCATCGCCAGTTCAACGTTGCGCACCAACTCGGAAAACAGCGGAACCTCCGCCATCATCTCGCGGAGGCGCGCGGCATTTCCCGGAGCCTCCGCCATGAAGTCTTCGAGGGCATAACCCACGCCAAACCACGCAGGAACGGCGTGCCGGCTTTGCATCCATCCAAACACCCACGGAATCGCGCGCAAATCTTCGAGCCGCCGACTCGCGCCGCGTCTCGCCGGACGCGATCCAATCTGCATGTTATCCAATTCGTGGATCGGCGTGGCCTGCTCGAAATAAAGCAGCACATCCGGATTCTCGGCAATATTCTTCCGATAGTATGCGAACGCTTTTCGCGACATGCCTTCCATCACGTCATCCCACGGCGAAGTTTCATTCGCAGGATGAGCGTCCGGCCGCGTTAGCGCTTCGAGCGAAGCTGCGATCATCAATTCCAGATTCCATTCCGCAAGCACCGGATCGGAATATTTCCAGTTGAGCACTTCGCCTTGCTCTGTAATTCGTATCTGGCCTGAGAAATCTCCAGCAGGCTGCGCCAGAATTGCGGCGTGCGTCGGTCCGCCGCCGCGTCCCACAGTGCCACCGCGCCCGTGAAACAATCGCAGGTTCACGCCGCATTCGCGAGCCGCCTGATGCAATGCGCGATGAGCTTTGTGCAATTCCCACGTACTCGTGAGCATTCCGCCATCTTTGTTGGAATCCGAATATCCCAGCATGGCTTCCTGCGAGCGTCCCCAGGAATCGAGCAAGGGCGCGTACTCCGGCGACTTCCAAATGCGCCGCATCACGTCCGCCGAAGAACGCAATGCTTCAATCGACTCGAATAACGGTACCGGCATCACACCAGGATCGTCTCCGTTGCCGCGAACCTGGAGTCCGCAAATCGCAGACAGGCGAACCACATTAAAAATGTCTTGCTCGGATTGCGTATTGCTGACGATGAATGTACGCACCGCGCCGGGAGGATAATTTTGTTTTAGCTGCGCCATGCTCTGAAAGGTATTCATGATTTCGCGCGATGCCTCAGAAAAACCTTGAGAACTCGCCGGTCCCAAAGATGTCCCAGGACTTCCCGCGGCCGCCGTCAATTCAGCGAGGGCCTCCGAAAGAACGGACGCATGCTGGCGAATATCGAGTGTGTGAAGATGAAATCCAAAAGTTTGCACGGCGCGCAATATCGGATCGATCGCAAGCTCAGCCAGACGGCTGCCTTGATTTTCGCCGAGGCTATCTCTGATCAATTCGATGTCAGCGGCAAACTCAGCGCAGTCTTTATACGCGGGAAACGCCGGCGGAACTTTTCTCGAGGCCCGCAAGCGTATCTCGACCAACTCCAAAAACAAACGATAACTCTCGGCTTGGGAAATCCTCCGCACGCGCCCTGAGGACAACAGCGCTTCATACTCTTTCAGCCGATCGCGCAATGCCGCCGATGTACCGGCCTGCCGCGTCGAAGAACTGAGAAGACCGGCGGCCTTCGAGATCTGGCCCAGATAGTGGTCGATGATCACATTGCGAGCCATTTGCAGAGCATCGCGAGTGCACTCCGCGGTCACAAATGGATTGCCATCGCGATCGCCGCCAACCCACGAACCAAAAGAAAGGACGCCAGGCAATTCCCGCTCGCCCAACTCAAGGCCATAGACTTCCCGAAAGGAGTCAGCCATCTCGGCATAAATTTTGGGAAGAGTGTCAAACAGCGTCATCGGATACGGATCGAGGCCCATGCGAATCTCGTCGATCACGCTGGGCTTGATGAGCCGCACTTCATCGGTCTGCCAGAGAGCAGTAATCTCGGCGACGATTTGCCGCTCCAACTCGCCGGCATCCGAACTCGACAGAGGCAGACGATCAATATCCTCGAGAAAGCGCGCAATGTTGCGCCGCTTGCTGAGCACGGTTCTGCGCGCAACCTCCGTAGGGTGCGCCGTAAAGACCGGCGTGACTTCAATCTTCTTGAGCGCTTCGAGCGCCTGCTGCGCGTTCACGCCCGCTGCTTTTAATCGCAGCAGCGTTCCGCGAAAAGAGCCGGGCAAAGGCACATGCTCCTCGTACAGCCGCGCAGCCCGGCGGCGGCGCTTGCGATGATTGGTTTCCGCCAGATTGGTCAGTTCGAAATAAATCGCGAACGCCTTGGTGATCTTGTAGGCATCTTCAACGGGAAGCTGGGCAATGATCGCGCGCGCCTGCGCCATCAGATCATCGTCATCGCTGTTGGGTTGCAGATCGCTGGCAGGCTCTCGATGCTGGATCAACAATCGCCGCAGCCGCTCGACCGCGTCCAGCAGTGGTTCGCCAGATTGCTCCACCAACACCGAGCCCAGCAGAATTCCCAGCGACCGAACGTCTCGGCGCAAGGGAAGTTCTTTGGCGGAATCCGAGGTCTCGGCCGTAAGCTCTAAAAGCCGTGCCTGCTGATCCTTCGTCGCCCACAACGGCGTCTCATCCATGACCCATGATAAAGGACTGGGAGGACGAAATTGAGCAATCCTATCGATTGGTCAGCGCGAAATTTCCGCGGCCCTAAAGTTTGTTATTCCTGAGTCGATATGGCCCTTGGATGGCAAGAACGTAGACCATGTTCCCCGTCAAATCAACCAATTTCTGAGGAGAGACTCATGTCGACATCAGCCGTTTCCAGTAGCTCAGCGGACCTGCAATTACAGCAGTATTTTCACACTCGGCAGACTGATCTGCATCAACTCGGCAAGGCCTTAGGCACTGGCGATCTGGCCGGCGCTGAAGCCGCTTTCCAGGCCATTGCCACGCTGGGTCAGAGCGGCCCGTTCCCCGGCGGCGAGCCTTTCTCGAATCCGCAGCGCGAACAGGATTTCACGGCCATCGGTCAGGCGCTGCAATCCGGAAACTTGACCGCCGCCCAGCAAGCATTCAGCAACCTCAAAGCCACCTTTCAAAACGACAACGGTGGGCAGGCCGCTCCCGTCGCCAATCCCATCCTGACCGCCGCTCCCTCGAGCGTCGGCCCCGAAATTATTATCAATCTCAGCAACAACAACGGCGTCAACCCCACCCCCGAGGAGATCACCCTCAACCTCAACCCAACCGCTGGCGGAGGCGAACAAGTCTCGCTCAGCATTGGTCCGCAAGGTTCTACCAACCCGCAACAGTTCCAGTTCAACCTGTCTGCCAACAGCAACGAAGAGATCGTTCTGAACCTCGGCGGTTCTTCCTCTACCGCAGGCAGTACGCCAAGCACCACGTCCACCAGCGGAGGTCTGAGCGTTTCAGCCTGAATCCGCAAGGCAGCCGGTGCAGTTGGCGGGAACCTCAGCCCTCCCCCGCCCGCCTACTGCACCGGCGCGTTTAGCGCCGCTGCCAGTTCCAGAAAGCTTTTCGCGTTCACCGCTCGCTCCACAGCTTCCTTGTTGCTGAATAACTCGCTGGCATCCCCCAGCAAATCGTGTTGCGACTGGTTATCCCCCGTCAGAATCATGATAATCAGCCGCGCTGGCTTGCCATCGCGCGCGTTAAAATCAATCCCTTCCGATTTCGCCACCACCACCAGCGGCCGCGTTAATCCATTTACGCGCGCATTCGGCACCGCCAATTCATCTTCCCATCCGCTCGGCAGCACACGCTCGCGTTCCGATACCAGCCGCAGCAATCTTTCCGGAGCGTTGCTCACCGCCTCCGCCGCCACTTCACACATCTCCCGCAGTGCTCCGATGCGCGTCGTCGCCGTCAGTTTAGGCAAAAATAATTTTGCCTCCACCGTATCCCTCAACGTCAGCTTCCGCCTCCGATGGATCAAAAAGTGAATAGCCGGGGCGGATACGAGAGACGTGAACAAGGCCATAATCACCATCGCGACAAACATGTTCTCCCGGATCAATCCCGCCTGCAGCGCCAGGATTCCTAGAATAATTTCCATGGCGCCGCGCGCATTCATGGCCAATCCCACCGCCAGCGACGATGTCTTGTCCATGCCGCCCAGGCGCGCGCCCCAGCCCGCTCCCAGCAGCTTTCCGACGCAAGCGACTCCGATCACCGTCGCGGTCAATCCCAAATGAAAGTTCGAAACAAAATTAGTTCGCAATCCAATGCTGGCAAAGAAAAACGGAGCAAATACATTGGTTACGATCTGGTGAATGGCCTGCGCGGTCCGCTTTCGCAGATGCCCCGACTCGCCCACCGCGATGCCAACCACGAACGCTCCAAACACCGCATGAATGCCCGCGTATTCGGTGAATGCAGCGCCCGCCATGGTAAGCGTGAAGATGAATCCAATCACGCCGCCCGGCCACGACGTATGCGCCTGCAACACCGGCAAAATCTTATCGATCAGCCAGCGCCCCACAGTCAGCGTGAGTCCTACAAACATCAGCACCAGAATGATGGTGTGCTTCACGCCGTCGGCAATGCTGCCACCCGCCGGAGGATGCATCATCCCCAGTACAAACGAGAACAGAATCCATCCCACCAGATCGTCAAACATTGCCGACGAGATGATCACCGTACCCATCTCGGTGCGCAGAAGATTGAGGTCCATCAGGATCTTCGCGATTACGGGCAGCGCCGAGATAGACAGCGCCGTGCCCACGAAGAGCGCGAAGATTAAAGGGTTGGCGCCAGCCTCCGCGCCCATGTACTGAGGAAAAACCTCAGCCGCCAGAAAACCTGCACCGAAAGGAAAAGCCACGCCAAAAATGCTTACCAGCAACGCGCTCTTGCCCTGGCGGAAGATGCTGCGCAAGTCAATCTCAAGGCCGGCCGTCAGCAGAAAGAACACAACGCCCAGCGTGGTGACGGTATCGAGCACGATCGGCATCGGTCCGGTCGTAGGAAACAGCGTTTCATAAATATGAGGCCGGTAGTGACCGAGCACGGTCGGACCGAGAAAAATTCCAACCGAAATTTCGCCTAGAATCGGAGGCTGGCCGATCTTCTGCATCAATTCCGCTGCCAGCTTGGCGCAGCCAAGCAGCGTGGCCAGCGCCATGAACATCGTCATCACGTCGTGCGGACTCAAATGTTGCAAGGCAAACCTTTCGGGGGTGGCAGAGATTACGTCTCCGCAACCGGGAACTGAAACCGACTCGAATCGTAAACAGAGTCTAATTTGTAATACGACTTGCGAACTAGGGCAAACACTGTAAGTGCCGCGAGCGCAACACTGAGGGCACAAGCGCGGGTTACCCTGTGATCCCCCGCGCCCTCTGTGTTAAAGATTTTGGGTTTGAGCGCGGTCATCCTGCGTACAATTGACGCGCGGTAACCCTTCTCACTGACAAAAATGATGGATCGCCGAGCTTTTCTCGAAACTGCGGGAATCTTAACCGCCGCAATGTTGTCCGGCCATCGCATAGCGCGGGCCGCCGAGGAACACAAAATAGAAAAACTCGGAGTGCAACTCTACACCGTGCGCGACCAGATGAAGTCCGATTTCGACGGCACTCTGGCGAAAGCTGCCGCCATCGGCTACAAAGAAGTCGAATTCGCCGGAGACTTCGATCACTCGCCGAAAGAGGTTCGCGCCGCCATCGCCCGCCATGGCCTGATCTCGCCCGCCATGGCCTGATCTCGCCCGCCTGCCATGTTTCATGGGACGTCCTCGGCGAAAAGTGGCCAGCTCAGATCGAGTCCGCCAAAATCATCGGCCAGAGTTACGTCGTTTGTCCCTGGATCCCGGAAGAAATCCGCAAACAAGAGGACGGCTGGCAGCGCGCCGCCGAAACTTTCAACCGCGCCGGAGAAGCCAGTAAAAAGGCAGGCATCCAGTTCGCCTATCACAATCACTGGTTCGAGTTCCTGCCAAACGAAAACTCACTAAAAGGAAAACGGCCGTACGATTTTCTCCTGGAAACCTGCGACTCAAACCTGGTCAAGATGGAACTCGATCTGTGCTGGATCGTCCTCGGGGGCGGCGATCCGCTCCAATACTTCGATCGCTATCCGGGACGCTTCCCATTGGTGCACGTCAAGGATGTGAAAAAGTTGCCAAAAGTTTCCGTGGCCGGCGGACAGAACTTCGGCGACTCGATGAAAGACATGACGGAAGTCGGCAGTGGCATCATCGACTGGAAAAAAATCTTCGCGCAGTCTGAGAGGGCAGGGATCAAGCATTACATCGTCGAATACGACAAACCAGCAGCTCCGTTCGAAAGCATCAAGACCAGCTACGAATACCTGCGGCAACTCCGCTGGTGAAGCAGAAACCGAAACGATCTCCGATTTCGCTGTTCGCATATGTCTGAAAACATGGCAAATACATATGTTGTTTGTAAGTCCGAAATAGTAGATAATTAACTACGTAAATGGAGTCTCGCGAAATGAATGCTTTAGCTGTCCTTCCCGATCTAGGTCTCGATTTTAAAAAGGTGCCTGACTTAGGCGACGCTGCCACTCGCGCCCGCTTAAGTCGTCCAGCGATTATTGCCTTTTTTGCCTTGGCCGAGAAGTGGGACGTGCGAAACGAAGACGCGATGGCATTGCTCGGCGGAATCTCCCACGGCCGTTACTACGAGCTGAAAAAAAATTACAAAGGCCTGCTCTCGCAGGACGAACTGACTCGCATCTCTCTGTTGATCGGGATCTTCAAGGCGCTGAACATTCTCTTCAGCCAGAAGTTGGCCAATCAGTGGGCAACGCGGCCGAACAGCAACGTTATGTTTAACAATGTTGCTCCGCTGCAGGTGTTGCTTCGCGGCGGGGTGCCTGCCATGATCGGTGTGCGGCGCTTGCTTGATAGCCGTCGTGGCGGAAGGTAAGTCTTGTTCGCGGTCAGTCCGATCGATCAACGCGACACGCATCGCCTCATCCCTGCGCAATTCGCCGATGGTGGCGCGTCCGTGCTCGCCCGCCTAACGGACGATCAGGAAACGCTGAACGGAATTTTCGAACTCGACAATGCCACCAACGACCGTTTGTTGGCCGAATCACAGCTTTCTCCGGGTGTCGACGCGCGCGAACTGGTCTTCGGAATTCCTTCCTATCGAATTATTAATGCCACGTTTTGCCATCCCGCGCCGGCGGGGTCGCGATTCAATTCTCCCGATCGGGGCGCGTGGTACGCCGGCTTCGAACTGGAAACCTCGCAGGCCGAAGTTGCCTTCCACAAACAGCTTTGGCTTAGAGAAGCTGCGTGGAAGGAAGAAGAAGTCGCCGATTACCTCGACTACCTGGCCGATTTTCGCGCTGACTTTCACGACCTGCGCGCAAAAAACCTGCGCGGGACGCGACTTCACGGCACTATCGAATATGCTGACGTGCTTTCTCCAGTTAGCTACGCCGCGTCGCAAGCGCTCGCTGCCGAACTGTTACGAATGGGTTCGTCGGGAATTGTGTATCCCAGCGTTCGCCGCCGCGGTGGGACGTGTATCGCCTGCTTTCGCCCGGTGCTGGTCACGCATGTTCGCAAAGGCGATACCTTCACATTCGTCTTTCCAGATTCGCGAACGCCTCCTACCATTCACCGAGCTTAGTGCGCATTGAGAGATAATTGCTTTCATGGAGACAGGTTTTCAATGTGCGGGGTGCGGCGAGTGGAATTCTACCGCCGTAGATGAATCCGCCGGACACCGGCAAAGTTACGTCGAGGACTGCCAGGTCTGCTGCAAGCCGAATGTGTTGCGCGTCGAGTACGACACTTCGTCGCAGGAATTTGTCATTGCATCTGCGCTCGAGTGAACTGAATCGTATTCTCTCCGCGACCTCCGCGGCAGTTCTCCGCGATCTCCGCGCTTAAAGTTTGTCCTTAGTTCTCATCAAATTAGAGCCTTGCAGCGCGGAGGCCGCGAAGAACACCTCGCGGAGAGCGCTGAGCGTGTCTGCGATTCATTCTTGGCGGGATTCGCGTTATAGTTAGCTGCTCGACGAACGATCGCGAACACGCACTCGGAAAGGAATAATGGCGATGGCAACCAGCTATGCAGGTGGTGGGCGGATGGTAGCGCACAACATGGTGACGACGCAGTTCGAACTGGACGGTTTTCGCGTGACGCGCACGCTCGGGGTGGTGCGCGGCATCGTGGTGCGCTCGCGCTCGATCTTCGGCACGATTGGCGCGGGATTGCAGACGCTGGTTGGCGGCAACATCACGTTGCTCACGAACCTGTGCGAGAAGACGCGCGGCGAGGCCTTCGATCTGATGCTGCAGCACGCCGCCGAACTGGGCGGAAACGCCGTGGTCGGCGCACGCTACGACGCCACCGAAGTGATGCAGGGCGTCACCGAAGTGCTCGCCTACGGCACGGCGGTTTTCGTTGAGCCGGTGAAGTAACGCGTAGATAAATGAAAACCGCAGAGGACGCGGAGTACGCCGAGCGAAAATGGGGAAGTCTCGCGGAAATGAGTAATGTTATTCGTTTGATACTCCGGTTCTTATACTTCTGAATTCTCCGCGTCCTTGGCGTCCTCTCTAGTCTTTATACAGCCATCCCGCGACCAGCGCGGCGAGGATGGCACCGAACCACATCTCGATCATCCAGCCAAAAGGAAGGGCACGGTCGCCTGCGAACCAGGTGGCCTGCGCGAAGTTACACGGAAAGCCGGCGAAGAAGCCGGCCAAAAATCCTACCCTAAGCGCAGTGCCCGGGCCTGCACCCAGGGTCTGGCGCGCCCAGGCGTAAAGGTGCGCGACCGCGATGGCCAGAATAAACAGGAGCACGATCCATTGGACAACGAAGAGTGGATAGCGCGGCGTCTTCAGAAAATATCCCGCGTTCTGCGCCGCAATGTAGCGCGCATCGGTGATGACGAACTTCCCTACAACAAAACTCCAGACCGTCCAGACCACGCCTCCGGCCAAACCGCCCAGCCAAATCCTGCTTCGGTTCAGATGCATAAAGCGCCTCCGTGAGTGGTTGTTCAATGAACGAAGCAGTGTACACCCGTTAGCGGGGCAATACGATTAACCAGTCGGCTACAATCCCGCGCCGTCATCAGGGGTCAATTTCTTCTCGTCATTTTCCTATCTTCTCTGCGATATAGTCGTCTGGTCATGAAATTCCTGGTTGCCTTGCTGGTCAGCGTTGTGTTTTGTGCCGTGAGCGGCGCGGCTGACTTCGAGTACATTCGCCGGGGCCATCCGCAGGATGTGCAAACCCGCGCCGAAGCCGGAGTAGCTTTGATGGGCGGGGGCAGCGATCTGGACGACGCGTTCCGCTGGCTGTGCGGCAAGGCCAATGGCGGCGACTTTCTGATCTTGCGGGCGCGCGGCGGCGCCGACTACAACCCGTATGTCGATGGGCTGTGCAAGGTGAACTCGGTCGCGACGCTGATTCTTCCAAGCCTGAAGGCGGCGCAGGACCCGCGCGTAGCCGAAATCATCGGACACGCCGAAGCCATTTTCATTGCAGGCGGCGACCAGTCGCGGTATGTCAATGACTGGAAGGGAACTCCGGTGCAAGATGCGATCAACGCGCACGTGGCCGCGGGCAAGCCTATTGGAGGGACGAGCGCGGGGCTTGCGGTGCTAGGGCAGTTTGTCTACGGGTGCCTCGAGGACAAGCCGGATGATGCGGATCTCACTTCGCGCGAGGTTCTGGCCGACCCTTATATCAAGCGCGTCACCGTAGTGCGCGATTTTCTGAAAGTCCCCGGCCTCGACAACATTCTTACGGACAGTCATTTCGCGAAGCGCGACCGCATGGGGCGCAGTCTGGGATTTCTGGCGCGCATCGTGCAGAACGCTGGTCGAAGACACCGCGCGAGATTGCCATCGACGAAAAATCGGCGTTGCTGATTGAAGCCAGCGGCAGAGCGAAAGTTGTGGGCACTGGCTCGGGAGTTTATTTTCTGCAAGTCACGGACGCGCCGCAGGTATGCAAGCCCGGGCAGCGGTTGACGTTCCGCAATGTTGCCGCTTACCACGCGCCCACCGGGGCCACGTTCGATGTGCGGGACTGGAGCGGCGATGGCGGCGAGGCGTACTCGATCTCGGTGGAAGCAGGAGAGATTCGCAGCAGCCGCGCGGTGTATTAGTAGCGCCCGCCTTGCTGCGTCGCGCTTTCGGCAGTGGGCGCGGGACGCCCCGCGACAGCCGGCGGGACGGCGGCGCTACGTTCGCTACGACAGCAGCACGGGCAGGACTCTCTGGCGCTCCGCGAAGGTGGCGCGCATCTGGCGTTCGATGAACAGCGCGTTGGCGAGCGCGCCCAGCGGGCCGAATCCTACCTCATATTCGATCACGTCGCGAACCAGCGTTCCGTCGATCCCGTCGCGTGCGTCGTGCAGGAACTCGTGGCGATGATGCCATCGTTTGAACGGGCCTTTCTGTTGCACGTCGGCGAAGTGGTGGTTCCATTCGAACTCGGTGATGCGGGCGATCCACTGTGCCCGCAACGGCAGGAAGGGAAACACGCGGAACGAGGTCACGATGACCGTGCCCACACCCGCAGCGCGCGGGGACGCGACTGAATCCGGAGACGGCGGAGGCGCAACGAGATGAAGTTCGTCGATCCTGGTCTTGGTGGCCGCGGGCATGATGCGCGGCAGATTCTCCGGGTTCGAGAAGAACGCGAACACATGCGGAAGTGGGCAGGGAACCCAGTCGGCGAATTGGAGGTGAGTGGTCAGGACCACAACCTACCTGAGTTTCCTGCTTTTCCACAGGAAACTCCGCTACCAGCGCGGAGTGCAAGAAAAATCTAAGCGAACAAATAGCGAATGAACCAGAAGTGCAAACCCTACATCTTGTGGTCGTATTTTTAGTTAACCACAAGTTCTCGCGCTTTGCCGAATCAGTCCTATAGTAGGAACCCAACCTTCAAGTTTGTGCTTGACAATCAATGACTTACGGGTAAGATGTGGTACAAAGTGGTACGGAGTGGTCAAGATACTTAAGGTCGTGGGAGCGGGAAGCTGAAAACGAGGAGCCGGTGGGAAACCGACCCAAAAGCCCGACAAACAGCCCGAACCAACGAAGTTTGACCATATTTTGCGCCGCTTTTACCTCCCTGGTAGCAGTTTTGGTCCGGAGATCCTTCGGCGACACAGAACGTCGCCTCAGGATGACAAGCGTAAGAGGTGATCGTCGCCTCTGGATAACAAGCGATTGTCGTTTCTGGATGACAGACATAGAAAGACAAAATGTTTCGCGGCAATCACCCAACTCGCGTCGACGAAAAGGGACGGTTGAAAGTCCCGGCGGAGTTCAAGCGGGTGATCGACGAGAAGTACAACACGCAATTCTATATCACGAGCGTCGACGGCAAGGTTGCCGAAATATATCCCTTCGAGGAATGGGAGCGGATCGAGCAGAAGCTGGCCGGGTTGTCGAATTACAACCCTACGAAAAAGAAGTTTCTCGACCGGGTGAATTACTGGGGCCAGCAGGTGGAAATGGATGGACAGGGGCGGTTGCTGATTCCGCAGCTGTTGCGGGACGCGGCCAGTATCAAAGGCGAAGTGGCCGTGACCGGCAATCTGAACCGTTTGTTAGTGCGCAACCTGGAAGCGTATCGCAACGAGATCGCAGAGCAGCCGTTCACTTCTGATGATGAGAAGACGCTCGACGAACTGGGCATCTAGTGGGCGAGGGATCAACAGACACCCCTCAGGGGGTTGGGCATGGTGGTGGAAGGGAAGTGAGCCAACTTTCACCAAGTCATGTTCCGGTTCTTTTAAAAGAAGCGATCGACTTTTTAAACGTGCGGCGTGGCGGGACCTATATCGACGCCACGGTGGGCTTGGGCGGGCACAGTTACGAAATCGCAAAACGCCTCGGCGCACCGGGACATTTGATTGGGCTCGATAAAGATCCGGCGGCGCTGGAGATTGCGAAGAGCGTCCTTGGTCGTTCCTTCCTTCGCTCAGCTCAGGACGAGCTAAGGACAGTCGTTGGCCAAAACGATTGGCCGCGAGTGGAGCTGAGGCACGGATCGTTTGCGGATTTGGCGAACGACCAACGACCAACGACCATCGACGGTTTACTCGCAGACATTGGGGTGAGCAGTTTGCAGCTTTCCGATGCGGCACGCGGATTTAGTTTTCAGGCGGATGGACCGCTCGACATGCGGATGGACCCGCAGAGTGAGCGAACCGCCGAACAAGTGGTAAACCACCTCGACGAGCGCGAGCTTGCCGATGTGATTTACGAATTCGGAGAGGAAAGGAGGTCGCGGAGAATCGCCAGAGCCATTTGCCGGTCGCGGCCGATACGATCTACGGCACATCTTGCCGAGGTAATATCGGCCGCGGCCCGGCCAATGAATCCGGGTCGAAATAAATATGACCAGAGGCGAATTCATCCAGCGACTTTAACTTTTCAAGCTCTTCGAATCTTCGTAAACCGCGAACTGGACGATCTGAAGGCGCTGCTGGAAGCGGCGCCGCGGATTCTGAAACCAGGTGGACGCGTGGTGGTGATCAGTTTTCATTCGCTGGAAGATCGCATCGTAAAGGATGCCTTCCGCGAGGGCGCGATTAAGGACAAGTACTTCCGGGTGCTGACCAAGAAACCGGTGACGGCATCTTTAGAAGAGCAAGATCGCAATCCGCGGGCACGCAGCGCGAAGATGCGCGCGGCGGAAAGAGTTTAAGGGCTTCGGGCTTCGGCGATCGGGCTTCGGCAAGCGCAGTACGGCGGGATGGTTTGCCGAAGCCTGAACGCCGAAGCCCGAAGGCCGGATTTTGATTCCGGAAAAACTGCCGGAGTCCCCGGCACAGCTGTAATGGCGTGCCGGGAGTTCAGGTTCTGGAAAGCGGGCTTCAGGCTTCGGCCATCGGGCTTCAGCGAAAAGTCCAAGAAAAAAGCCGAAGCTTGAAAGTGAAGCCCGAAGCCAGGTTTGCGGGTTCCGTGGTAGGAATCCAGTTCTGAGGTTGGGAAATGTACACGGGAACATTGATTAACGATTTGATGGCGACGGTGGAGCGGGCCGAGCGGGGCGCGTTTCAGAAGCGCGTCGTCGACGAAATGGAACTGCGGCGGATGTTCGAGTTGCAAGTTCCAGAAATGCGCAGTGAACCGGCTTACGCAGGAGCGGCATAAATGGCAGCGGCAGCGGCGGCAATTCGAGGTGCAATCCCGGCAGCGCGGCGCAATATGTTCTTCACCGGCACGCCTGAAATTTATTTCGCCAAGGCGATCGACAATTCGCGGCTGGTGAAAGTAGAAGACCCTGGGCGCAATCGGGAGATGAAGCAGTTCGGCACGGCGCTGGCTTGCCTGTTTCTGCTGGTGTTCACCTATGCCTGGCAGCATTTCCGGGCGATTGAATATGGATATCAGATCGAGTCATCGAAGCGGCAACTCGACGACCTCACCGAAATGAATCGCGCGCTGCGGCTGGAAGATGCGTCACTGCGCGATCCGGAACGGATCGACATGATGGCGCGGCGGATGGGCTTGGTGCCGCCGGAGCCGGGGCAGGTGATCCGCATGGACAGCGCGGCGGCGGATTCGACTGGGCCGGTGATGGCTAGCGCGGAGCCGGGCCTGGTGTTGACCGGGCAGTAGCGCGCAGAAAGAAACCAGCCGAGCTTCCTCGTGAAGTGCAGGCTCGGCGGACAGTCGAGGGCGGCTGTCCCCACACGAATTTATTTGGCGGTCCGCCTTACGGTGGTCCGCCATGTTTGTCTAAACACAAATTTAGTTTGTCATTCCGAGGAGCGAATGCGACGAGGAACCCGCTGTTTGCCGGCACCGGAGAAAAGCAGGTTCCTCCTCTGCGCTCCGCGCATCGTCGGAATGACAAGGCATTTTTAGTTTTGAGCGGCGTCGGACTGACAAGGAACAGTTATGGCAAGTGATTCCAATCTCGGCAAGAAGTCCCGGCTTTACCTGATGGGCGCGATGCTGTTGTTCTGGTGCGTCGCCATTTGCGGGCGGCTGATTTATTTGCAAATCTTCCGCTATGGAAGTTTTGTGAAGCAGGCCGAACATCAGCAGCAGCGCGCGATTCCGCTCTCCGCCAAGCGCGGCGTCATCTATGACCGGGCCGGGCACGAGTTGGCGATGTCCGTCCTTGTTGATTCGGCTTTCGCTGTGCCCAGCGAAGTAAAAGATCTGCCCACGGCGGTTTCGCTCATCACGCGCATCACGGGTGACGACCACAATGTGGTGCTCGCTGACTGCCGCAACCATAAAACGTTTTGCTGGGTAGCGCGTAAAGCCGATGACGAGACCATCGAGCGAATCAAGTCGCTTCGCCTGCAGGGAATTCATTTTCAAAAAGAGCCGAAGCGTTTTTATCCGGCGCGCGATCTGGGAGCGCAAGTGGTTGGAACTGTCGGGATGGAAGACTCCGGGCAGAGCGGCATCGAGCATGCGTTCGACGACGAATTGCGCGGCCGCGCGGGCAAGATGTTTATCTCGGTCGATGCGCGCCGGAAGTGGTTTTCTGACGTGGAGAAGCAGCCGGAGCCAGGCCAGAGTCTGGTGCTGACCATCGACAAGAATATTCAGTACATCGCCGAGAAAGAATTGGATCAGGCGATTCATGATACGCAGGCGATCGCCGGCACGGTGATTGTTGAGAATCCGCATACCGGAGAAATTCTGGCGCTGGCCAACCGGCCGACGTTCAATCCGAATCGGCGAAAAGAGATTACGCCCGGAGCGCTGACCAACCGCGCGGTGAGTTATGTGTACGAGCCGGGGTCGACTTTTAAGCTGGTGACGATTTCGGCGGCGCTCGAAGAAAGGCTGACGAATCCGGATGAAGTGTTCGACTGCCAGATGGGGTCGATCGTCTACAACGGCATGCGCATTCGCGACTCGAAGCCGCATGGATTGTTGCCGGTGTGGGGCGTGCTCGCGGAATCAAGCGACGTGGGCGCGATTAAAATTGCGCTGCGCCTCGGCGAAGATCGTTTCTACAAATACATTCGCGCCTATGGATTCGGGCAGCAGACGGGAATCGAGCTGCCGGGCGAGACGCGCGGAATGACGAAGCCGGTGAGCCGCTGGTCGAAGGTTTCGATTGCGGCGATTTCCATGGGGCAGGAGATTGGAATTTCACCGATTCAGTTGGCGGGATTGATCTCGACTTTCGCTAACGATGGCGTGTGGATCGCGCCGCGCATCGTCGCGGGAAAAGTTGAGCCGCAGGGCACGCCGCAGACGGTGGCGTTTCATCCCGGAGCGTCGCACCGGGTGATTTCGAGTTTTACCGCAGCCGAGATGCGTTCGATGATGCAGAAAGTTGTGCTCGAAGGCACGGGACGCAAGGCGATTCTGGAAGGCTACACGTCGGCGGGAAAGACTGGAACGGCGCAGAAAGTGGATCCGGCGACGGGAGCGTATTCGAAGACGAAATATATCGGATCGTTCGCGGGATTCGCGCCTCTGAATAATCCGCAGATTGTTGTAGCTGTGATTCTGGATTCGGCCGTGGGCCTGCATCAGGGCGGGCAAGTATCCGCGCCAGTATTTCGCCGCGTCACGCAGCAGGTGCTCGAATATCTGCACACGCCACACGATCTTCCGCTGGCGCCGAACCATCAACTGCTGCTGGCGGAAGCGAAGGTGAAGGACAACGATTTGGACGAAGGAACGCCGGACCATCCCGGCGAGCTGCTCGAGACAGCGGAGGTGAATGGGGATTCGGCGCAGACTGGAAAAGCAAGCGTGGCAAGCGCGCCAAAGCCCTCGGCCGGCAGTGAGGGCAGTGTCGTGCAGGCAGCGATGCGTGAAATTGAAACTGCGCCCAGCGCGGCAAGCTCCGATCATTCGTCGGCAGATCATTTGCCGGCAGATCATTCTCGCGCAGATCATTTACAAGCAGATCAATCGACAGCGAGCGCCTCTGCGCAACCGCAGTTGCCAGCGACCGGGACCGTGGTCCTGGATGTCGAGCAAGGCGGAATCGAAGTGCCGTCGTTCGTGGGCAAGACCGTGCGCGGAGCCGTCGAAGCCGCTCAGGAGGCCGGCCTCGAACTGGAAGCTGTAGGCAGCGGTGTGGCGCGGCTGCAATCTCCGTTAGCAGGAACGCACGTGGCCGCCGGGGCGCATGTGACAGTGCAGTTCGGAAGATAGGAAAATCCTAAACACAGAGGACACAGGGTTTCACAGGGTAAGGAAAACCTTGATTTCCTCCGTGTCCTCTGTGTCCTCTGTGTTAAAAGCTCTTCCCGTTTGACCCGCCGAAAAAGCGCGTGATACGGTAATCAGTCACCATCCTGCAGGCCGCCCCTGCGCTGATTGAGGTCTCGCTTGTCCTCGGTAAAGACGCCCGCCGTTGAGACGACCACTCCTGCCGTCCGCAAGACCGCGCTGAACGCCGTCCATCGCCAGATGGGCGCGAAGATGGTCGACTTTAATGGCTGGGACATGCCGGTCGAATACCCGGCATCGATCGGCTGCGGAATTATCAACGAGCACATGGCTGTGCGCACTGGCGTGGGCATTTTCGATGTCAGCCACATGGGCGACATTCGCCTGGCGGGGCCGCAGGCGCTGGCAGCGGTGCAGCACATTTCCATGAACGATGCATCGCGGCTGGCGATTGGGCAGGCGCAGTATTCCGCGCTGTTCTATCCGCAGGGCACGTTTGTAGATGATGTGATCGTTCACCGGCTTGGCGAAGAAGAATATCTGCTGGTGATCAACGCGGGCACGCGCGAGAAAGATTTCACCTGGGTGCGCGACAACACGCGGCAGTTCGATTGCGCGGTGGAGAATCTATCAGACGACTTCACGCAGATCGCCATTCAGGGACCGAAAGGCGTCGATACACTGCAGAAGCTGACGGACGCCGATTTGAGCGCGGTGAAGTTTTACTGGGTCACGCGCGGGACGGTCTGCGGGCTGAAGAATATTCTGATTGCGCGCACGGGATACACCGCCGAAGACGGATTCGAGATTTATATTCCGGCAGATGAGGCCACTAGCGCGCGAGTCTGGAACGAAATTCTAAGCGCAGGGAAAGAATTCGGAATCGTGCCGTGCGGACTGGGCGCGCGTAACACCTTGCGCCTCGAAGGCAAGCTGCCGCTCTACGGACACGAGATTTCCGATACGATCAATGTTTGGGAAGCAGGGCTCGACCGCTTCTGCAAAATGGAAAAGCCGGAGTTCATCGGCCGCGCGGCTCTGGAAAAGGCGAAGGCTGAAGGCGTGACGCGAACTTTAGTTGGACTGGAGATGGTCGAGCGCGGAATCGCGCGCGATGGATATAAAGTGCTCGACAGCGGCGGCCGCGAAATTGGATATGTTACAAGCGGTTCGCCCGCGCCTTTCCTGAAGAAGAATATAGCGCTAGCCTATGTGCCACCTGAACTGGCGGCCGCAGGCACGCAGGTGAAAGTCGAGATTCGCGACCAAGGCGTGGGAGCACAGGTGGTGCCAACACCTTTTTATAAGCGGCCGAAGAAGAATTTGTAGCGCCGGCGCCTCGCCGGCTTTTCGCTGTGCGGCGGCGAGGACGCCGCCGCGACAGCCGCCGGGACGGCGGCGCTACTGAGAGCTAGAAGCTAGGAGCCGAGAATCATGGCCTATCCAACAGATCGGAAGTACAGCAAATCGCACGAGTGGATTCAAGTCAGCGGAACGACGGCCGCTATCGGCATCACCGACTACGCGCAGGAAGCGCTGGGCGACATCGTATTCGTCGAACTGCCCAAGGTGGGCGCGGAACTGGCGGCGGGCAAGGGTTTCGGCACGGTCGAGTCGGTGAAGGCGGTATCGGATTTATACGCTCCGGCCACGGGCACGGTGACCGAGACCAACGCCGACCTCGCCACTTCGCCCGAGAACGTGAATAAGGATCCGCACGGTTCGTGGATGATGAAGATCACGCTGAAGAATCCGGGCGAATTGGATGCGCTGCTTTCCGCTGCCGATTATGAGAAGTTTGTGGCGGAAGAAGCCGGCCACTGAACGGTTTTTTAGACACGGCGAACTGGCGCGCGGCCTCACAATCCAATCGACCCCGAGCGACATCTAATCAACTTCCTATGCGCTATTTACCGAAATCTCCCGCCGACCGCGAAGCCATGCTGAAGGCCATTGGCTTGCGCTCGGTCGACGAATTATTTGCTCCCATTCCCGCGGAGTATCGCCTGAGCCGCGACCTCAAAGTTCCGCGCCAAATGGCGGAATCGGAAATCGTGGACTACTTCCGCGAGCGTTCGCGCGAAAACGGCGAAGGCTATACCAGCTTTCTGGGCGCAGGTGCGTACGCTCATTACCGGCCCATCATTATTGATTCGCTGATCTCGCGCGGCGAATTTCTCACAGCATACACGCCTTACCAGGCAGAGATTTCGCAGGGAACGCTGCAATCCATTTTTGAATTTCAGACGATGATCTGCGAACTGACGGGCATGGAAGTGGCGAACGCTTCCATGTACGACGGTTCAACCGCTGCGGCTGAGGCGGTGATGATGGCGGTGCGGCTGACGGGCCGGCGGTCGGTAGTTGTGGCGCGGAGTCTGCATCCCGAGTATCGCGAAGTGCTCGCGACCTACGCGACGCATCAAGGGATGCCGCTGTCGGTCGCGGATTTCGCAGACGACGGGCGGGTGAATCTGGAAGAACTGGAAAAGTCGATCACGCCAGAGACAGCATGCGTGCTGATCCAGTCGCCAAATTTCTTTGGCACGATTGAAGATGTGGCCGCGATTGCCGAGATCGCGCACAAGCACGGCGCGATGTTGGTAGTCTCGATTGCCGAAGCAGTGTCGCTGGGAATTGTCGAGCCGCCGCGTGAAGCCGATGTCATCGCCATGGAAGCGCAATCGTTCGGCGTGCCGCTGGGCTTTGGCGGTCCTTATTGTGGAGTGATTGCCACGCGAGAAAAATTTGTGCGGCAGATGCCGGGCCGGCTAGTCGGCCAGACCGTCGACAAGCAGGGGCGGCGCGGATTCGTCCTGACGCTGGCCACGCGCGAGCAGCACATCCGGCGCGAAAAGGCGACGTCGAATATCTGCACCAACCAGGCGCTGGTTGCATTAATGGTCAACATTTTCATGAACGTTTACGGCAAAGTTGGATTGAAGGAATTGGCCAAACAGAATCTGGCGAAAGCGGCATATGCGGCGTCGCAATTCGCAAAGCACGGCAAGCTGCTGTTTGCCGGCTCTCCTCGCTTCAACGAGTTCGTGTTGCAGACCGACGAAGATCCTCGTGCCATCAACAGCCGGCTGCTCGAACACAAAGTGGTTGGAGGTCTGCCGCTGAAGAAGTTTTATCCGGAGCTGGGGAACGCGGCGTTGTGGTGCTGCACAGAACTGACTACGCGCAGCGCGATCGATACGGCCGCGGGGCTGGTAGCCGAGGACGAATCGGCACCATCTTCACCCGCGAAAGAAGAAGCCGGCGTTGTGGAGGTGTCGCGATGAAGAACATGATTCGCAAAGCCACGCGCCACGTCAATCAGAACGAAGGACTGATCTTCGAAAAGTCTTCTCCGGGTAAAGCTGCGTGGAAGCTGCCTCCGCTCGACGTTCCGGAAGTGGATGTCGCAAAGCTTCTCGGCTCATCGGAGAGAAAAGACCTGGGCAACATGCCCGAAGTGAGCGAGATCGAAATCATTCGCCACTTCACGCGTCTTTCTACATGGAACTATGCGATCGATCTCGGCATGTATCCACTGGGCTCGTGCACAATGAAGTACAACCCGCGCGTGAATGAAGCAGTCGCGCGCGTGGAGGGAATTGCGAACGGGCATCCCTACCAGCCAGAAAAAATTTCGCAAGGTGCGCTCCACATTCTGAAAACGCTGAGCGAATGCCTGATCGACATTACCGGCATGGATGCGATCACGATGCAGCCGGCCGCCGGCGCGCACGGCGAGATGACCGGGCTGCTGATGGTGCGGGCGTATCACCACGCGCAGGGACGTCCACGAAAAAAGATTCTGATTCCGGACTCAGCTCATGGAACGAATCCGGCGACCGCGGCGATGGTCGACTACGCGGTCGAAAATCTGAAGTCGGATTCGCGGGGCATGGTCGATATCGCCGCGCTCGAAGCGCAGATGAATGAAGATGTCGCCGCGCTGATGCTCACAAATCCCAACACGCTGGGAGTATTCGAGCAGCAGATTCACAAGATTGCCGACATTCTGCACGCCAAAGGCGGCCTGCTCTACATGGATGGCGCGAACATGAACGCGCTGGTGGGCAAGGTGCGCCCCGGCGATTTCGGCGTCGACGTGATGCACTTGAACTTGCATAAAACATTCTCCACTCCGCATGGCGGCGGCGGGCCGGGCTCAGGGCCAGTCGCGATCAAGAAAATTCTTGAGCCATTCCTGCCCACGCCCGTGGTGGTCACCAAGGCCGATGGCACGCTGGGCTTCGATTACGATCGCCCGCAGTCCGTTGGGCGGGTGCGCGCGTTCTACGGCAACTTCGGAATGTTTGTTCGGGCGCTTGCTTACATCCAGGCGAATGGGCCGGACGGTCTGCGGCAAACGACAGAAGACGCCGTGCTGAACGCCAACTACATTCGCAAAGGGCTCGAGGGTACGTACGATCTGCCGTACTCGACGCCGACGATGCACGAAGTTGTTTTCAGCGACAAGCTGCAGGCGAAAAAAGGCGTGCGCACCATGGACATCGCCAAGCGCCTCATCGACTACGGATTCCATCCTTATACGACGGCGTTTCCGCTGATCGTCCCCGGCGCTCTGATGATCGAGCCGACCGAGAGCGAGTCGAAAGAAGAAATGGATTTGTTCGTCGACGCCATGAAGTCGATTGCGGAAGAAGTGGAAGAAGACGCGCAGACCGTGCTGGATGCGCCGCATTCCACGCGGGTTTCGCGGCTCGATGAAACCGCGGCGGCTCGGAAGCCGGTTCTGCGGTGGAAGCCTGCGTAGCGCCGGAGTCCCGCCGGCTGTGGGAGCGGGACGCTCCCACGACAGCCGCCGGGACGGCGGCGCTACAAAATGCCGCAGCGCTTCTTACTACGCGTTCTCACTTCGCCGAAATATTCACCGTTGCGCGGGTCGTTTCCCATTCGATCTTCATCGTGCAACCGCCTGCCGACTTGTCGTAGGTGATCGCGAAGTTCTCGACGGGCGCGGGAAGCTTTGAGACCTTCATATCCACACGCGCAAGTTCGTCGCTCTCGTACTTATACGGGATACCCCACTCGCCGGTTTTCTTGTTGACGATCAGAGTCCATTTGTCGGCATTGGGGACGGTAAATATCGTGTAACTGCCCGCTGGGACATTCTTGCCGCCAACTTCGACGTCGGAACTGGTAACGAATGTTGTGGCTTCATTGGCACCGGTGCGCCATACCTCGCCGAACGGCACGAGCCCGCCGTAAATTTTGCGGCCTTTCATGCGCGGGCTGGAATAATTGGTCTTGATAGTCTTACCTCCGCCAAGATCGCACGCGGTTGATGCGGGTGGACTGGGCTTGCCTCCGCCCATCTGGGCGAAAGCTGCGGTAGTAAACAGAATAAAGATCGCGGGAAGGGCAATTCGTTTTTGCATGGATTCTCCGGGAAGAAGCAATTGGCAATTAGCAGTTGGCAATCAGCACTTAGCATTCAGCACTCAGCAACTTTCGTCTCACGAGATTTCTATCGGATCGCTTTCGCTAACTGCTAATTGCTGCCTGCTAATTGCTTTGACGTGCGAACTCGGCCGCCGAAAGCAATTATGCGCTCCCGAACGCGCAAGTTACAATCTTCCCATGCCGGTATTCGATGAAAAGCAGGAAGAACTCGAACACTACGAGACCATGATGGGCGTGCCGCGCGGCCGCCTCGCCGTGACCATGGACACCATCACCGATGCCATGGCGCTGGTGGGCCAGCACGGCGTCTATTGCCAAAGCCAGCGCTGGCCGGGCAAGCCGGTGATGGATATCCAGATCATTATGAAGAGCTTGACCGACGCGAAAGAATTGATCCAGAGCGTGATGGAAGAGCTGAAGAAAACCTCTAAAGGGTAACCGGCAACGCTACGGTCTCGCCGTCACCATTACCACTCCGTGAGAGGCAACCTGCGCCGAAAACTTTCCCGTGAACTTTCCCAGGTCTTTGTGTTGCCACAGGTCGCGCACGGAAGCGCTTAAATGGCCGGGATAGCCAAGGTCTTCCCAGTTTGCTGAAATTTCCCGCGCCGCACTTCCGCGATTCAGCAGAACCACAGCGCGGCTGCCGTCTTTCAATTGCTTCGCCCAGACCTCCGCATCACCGCTCTTCGAGACGCGCTCGCCTTCACGGCCCAGTACATCCTGATCGACCGCGATCACTTCCTTGTTCGTTAGAATGTCGTGAATCTCAAGTCGCATGTCGCGCAGGTCGTTGCCCGCGATCAGCGGCGCGGCCAGAATCGCCCACAAGCTGAAGTGCGACCGATACTCTGTGTCGGTCATGCCGCCGTTGCCGACTTCGAGCATGTCAGGATCGTTCCAGTGGCCAGGCCCGGCGTAAGACGCCAATCCAACCTGCTGATCGAGGATTCCTGTCACGCCATACGCGCAACAAGTGCCATCGGGCCACTTGGTTTTGGCTTCCCATTTGTCATTAATGTCGCCGGTGGTGCGCCACAAATTGCCGCCGACCTCCTTGCCCCAGAGCCAGGGCTTGGCCGTGCCCCATTCGCAAATGCTCAACACGACGGCACGGCCAGAAGCGTCGAGCGCGGCGCGAATGTTCGCGTAAGAAGCTTTCGCATCCTGCGTGGTCGTGTTGCACCAGTCGTATTTTAGATAGTCCACGCCCCAGGCCGCGTATTGAATCGCGTCCTGATATTCGTGGCCGAGGCCGCCGGGCCGTCCCGCACAGGTTTTCGAGCCGGCATCGGAGTAGACGCCAAATTTCAGCCCGAGCGAGTGAATGTAATCGCCGAGAGCTTTCATGCCGTTAGGGAAGCGCCGCGGATCGGCGACGATATTGCCGTGTGCGTCGCGGTCCACTTGCCAGCAGTCGTCGACGTTGACGTATTCGTAGCCCGCGTCCTTCATGCCCGATTTCACCATTGCGTCGGCCATGCTCTTGATCATGTCTTCGCTCACGTTGCAGGCGAACTTGTTCCACGAGTTCCAGCCCATGGGCGGCGTGAGAGCGACGGTGCTCGAGATAGATGTGTTGTCTTGGCCGATCAGCGGGAGTGCTGAACCAATTCCTGCTAGAACGGCGACTAAGAAAATCGCTCGGAGTTTCATGGGGATAGTTGTAGCAGAGAGCTAAATACACAGGAAGGGAAAGATAACGGACGACTAGTTCTCGGGAGGAAATTCCTCCAGGTAGAGTTCAGTCGCTTCCTTAAGATTAGCAAAAGCCTCTTCGATACTTTTCCCCTGGCTAACTGTCCCAACCTCCGGGCAGTCAGCGACATACAGATCGCCTTCTTGGTGTAGAGCCGCGGTGAACGTACCTGTCGGCATATCGACTCCCTGAGGATTGTGCGCCCTACGCGAGCGTGTACTTCCCACGCTCAATCATCTTCTGCGCGATCTGCTGTCTCAATTCAACGGTGTTAAACGGCTCGTACTTCGCCAGTCGGCGCAGAATCGCCAACTGCGTGCGCAGCATGTCGCCATCGGCGACCGCGGCGATCACTTTTTTAGCCGCAGATTCGACCTTCTCCATTGCCTGCGTGAGATAGACGCGGGCCATCGCAGTGGGAAGAGCGGCGGCAGCTTCGCCTTTGGTCTCTGCGATCTTCTGTGCGCGCAGCACGGCCGATTCCATCGCGTAAGTTTCAATCGTCATGTCGGCAATGGCGCCCATGATCTCCTGCTGATCCTGAATTGCCTGCATATATTTCTGCGTCGCGGCTCCGGCAGCGAACAGACCGAGCTTCTTCGCCTGTCCGACGAGTTTGCGCTCTTCAGCGAGCGGGCCCTCAAGTTCCTCACCCATCGACGGTCCAGAGAGCACTTCGTCCATCAGCTTCTTAATGGCGGACATCAGCGGCAATTGCCCGCTCATGGCTCGCTTCAGCAAAAATCCTGTAATGATGAGGCGATTGATTTCGTTGGTGCCTTCGAAGATGCGGTTGATGCGCGCATCGCGATAAGCGCGCTCGGCCGGATACTCTTCGACAAAGCCGTAGCCGCCAAAGATCTGCATCGTCTCATCGACCACGTAATCGACCATCTCTGAGGCCCAAACTTTAATGATGGAACACTCCACTGCATATTCTTCGATGGCTTTGCGAGTTTCCTTCATCGCGTCGGGGCTGGATTTATCGACCTCGCCGAGAGCGCCGTCCATCATGCCGACCGTGCGGTAGACGAGGGACTCGCCCACGTAGAGCAGCGTCGCCATGTTGGCGATTTTTTCTCGCACCAGGCCGAAGTCGGCGATTACTTTGTTAAAAGCCTTGCGCTGCTTGGCGTAGGCAATTGCGTGCGCGAGCGAAACGCGGCCTCCGCCAACGCACATCGCGCCCAGCTTGAAGCGGCCGATGTTCAAAATGTTAAAAGCGATGATGTGGCCCTTGCCGATATCACCCAGCAAGTTTTCCACGGGCACCTTGCAATCGTTCAAGATAATCGGGCAGGTCGACGATCCGCGAATGCCAAGCTTGTGTTCCTCCGCACCGATCGAGAACCCAGGGAAATCCCGCTCCACCAGGAATGCAGTAAACTTTTCGCCATCGATCTTCGCAAACACGGTGAACAGGTCGGCGAAGCCAGCGTTGGTAATCCACATCTTTTCGCCGTTGAGAATGTAATGCTTGCCGTCGGCCGAGAGCTGTGCGCGGGCGCGGCAGTTCAGGGCATCGGAGCCGGACGACGCCTCCGACAACGCGTACGCTCCGACAATCTCGCCCGCCGCCAGGCGCGGCAGATATTTGTTCTTCTGCTCTTCGGTGCCGAAGTAAACCAGCGGCAGCAAGCCAATGCCGCTATGCGCGCCCCAAGTGGTGGCGAAGCCAGCGTATTGCGCGATGTGGTCGGCTATCACCGCGGCGGTTACTTTGTCCATTTCGAGGCCGCCGTAGGCTTCGGGTACCTCAACCCCTGCCAGCCCCAGGTCGCCGGCCTTCTTCACCAGATCGCGCGAGATGGAAAAATCCTTGTGCTCCATCTTCTCGATGTTCGGCAGGATCTCGTTGACGGTGAACTCCTCCGCCGTCTGCCCGATCAGTTGTTGCTGCTCTGTAAAGTCTTCGGGCGTGAAGATTTCATCCGGACGGCGCTCTTCCAGCAGAAAGCTGCCGCCAGAAATTCTGGTCTTAGGAACCGCAGTAGTAGTGGCCATGTCTTAAATCCTTCTTAAGTAAGAATCGCAGAATGCGAGGAAACTTGCAGAGAACCTACCATTCTAATTCGGCTGCCGCAGGAATGCTAGGGTAGAGCGGCTCTTCACTATCTTAGAGATACAGGGGATTAAGGGAATTATTAAGGGAATTAAAGAGTCACGCTGATGCAAACAGCGCCCCATCTCATAACGAGACTGCACCAGAATTCGGCATTGAACCATTTTTGAGGCTGTGGTAAGTTTGGCTTAGTAATCCCCTAATTGGAGGTCTGCCTGGATGCTGACTTCGAATGACGCTCTGAGTAACCATGATGAGTTCCAAAAGCTGGCTCAGGAGCATATGCAATATTCCACTCGCCTTGATTCTCTCACCCAAAAACGTTATCTCAGCGAAGACGAAAAGCTTGAGGAAGTTCGCCTCAAGAAGCTGAAGCTGCGGCTCAAAGATCAAATGCAATCGATCGAGCGGCAGTATCGGCAGCAATTTCACGTAGCGTAATTTTTGGCCATTTGTAGGCGGCCTCCGCCGCTGCAGGTATTCTTGTATCTACCCACGTGCGCTGATCAGCGCCTTTCTTTGTTTACACTTGCGGTTTTGACTTGCGTACTTTTATCCAATCATGAGCCAGAGCCGCTCGCCTCTGCTCTATAATGAAACTCTGTTCCCATGGTTCGTGACGGTTATTATTACGGGCTGGCTTTCATTTCGGCCGCAGTTCTAGTGGGCTGGTTCGCGCAGCCTGCATGGGCTGTGCTGCCGCTATTGCTGGCGCTTTTCTTTCTCTGGTTTTTTCGCGATCCGGAGCGGGCCATCCCGGATGGTGCTGGCGCTCTCGTCTCGCCGGGGGATGGAAAAGTTACAGACGTTTCGGTCGTCACCGTCGATGGAGCGCAGCAGACTCGCATCAGCATCTTCTTGAGTGTTTTCGACGTGCACGTGAATCGCTCGCCGATCGCAGGAGTCATTCGCGATGTGCGCTACCAGCGCGGGAAATATCTGAACGCCATGAATCAAGCATCCGCGGAGCAGAACGAACAGAATATTGTCCGCGTCGAAGGCGATGGACAAGTCGTGGTCTTCAAGCAGATCGCCGGATTGCTCGCGCGAAGAATTGTCTTCACTTCGAAAATAGGCGACCGGCTGGAACGCGGCCAGCGCGTAGGGCTGATCAAGTTCGGTTCCCGGGTAGACGTTTTGTTCGATGCCGCCGCCGTTCTGCAAGTGAAAGTTGGCGACCGGGTTCGTGGGGGAGCCAGCGTTCTGGCTTTCCTGCAGCCGAAAGGTGAACTGGCGAGCGCATCGCGGTCTTCTGCCCATGAAGGGGCGCGCTGATGGATATTCCCACTCAAAAACCCAGTCAGAGCGAGCGGACCCCGCGCCACATGCGCAAAGGCATGTACATTCTTCCTTCGCTTTTCACCAGCGGAAATATGGCGGCCGGCTTCTATGCCATTGTGCAGGTTCTGCATTACGCCATCACCAGCGAGTACTGGCACCTCGACCATGCCGCGATTGCGATTGGTTTTGCCGTGCTGTTCGACGGTCTCGACGGACGTATCGCTCGAATGACTGGAACTAGCAGCGAGTTTGGCAAAGAACTCGATTCACTCGCGGATGTAATCACATTTGGCGTAGCGCCCGCAATGCTGGCATGGGCGTGGGGCTTTCACGGCGTCCCGCCTGTATCGCTTACCGAATGGCATATTAAGCTCACTCAGCTCGGCGGCATTGCCTGTTTTCTGTTCTTGATGGCTGGCGCCAGTCGCCTGGCTCGATTCAATATCACACACAATCCGCAGCCCTCGAATCCGGGGCGTCCCGGCAAAAAGTATTTCGTCGGCATGCCCATCCCTGCCGGAGCTGGCATGATCGCGGCCGTGGTGCATTTTCAGGAAGGCGATCCGATTCGCTCCTGGTATACGGCGCTGGTCTGGTTGACGATGGTCGCCGCGGTCGGCTACCTCATGGTCAGCACGTGGCGCTTCTACAGCTTCAAGGATATCGACTTCCGTTCGCGCCATCCCTTCCGTCTTATTCTTGTGTTGGCCGCGCTGATAGCCGGCGTCGCGGCTTTCTCAGGGCCGGTGCTGTTTGGGATTGCCCTGCTCTACATGTTTTCCGGGGTGTTCTGGCGTCTGCAATGGATCTTCCGGCGCAAGAACCCGCCTCCGCCGCCCTATAAGGAGGCTTCGCAGACTTCATGAGCACGCCGCCGAAAATCGTATCGCCTTCGCTTTCTTCTTCTGCCCGCGGCCAACTCTATCGTGCGGCTGTTGTGGGTGCGGCCACGCTCAAGGGGAAAGAAGTCATTGAAATGCTCAATGAGCGAAACTTTCCCGCGGTCGATATTCGCCTGCTCGACGATGATGAGTCGATTGGACAGCTGGAAGCGGCAGGCGACGAAATCAATTTCATCCAGAGCGTGCGCACCGAGCAATTCACCAACGTGGACTTTACCTTCTTCGCCGCGGATGCCGAGTCTACGCGCAACAACTGGAAGCGGGCGCGCGATGCCGGCAGCGCGATTATTGATTTATCCGGCGCTCTCGATGAAGAACCAGGCGCGCAGATTCGCTCGCTCTGGTTGGAACGCGAGCGCGCGGCGATGTGGCAACCAGAATTGCAGCCGGGTCCGTGCGTGGTGGCGCATCCTGCGGCCGTCACTCTGGCTCTGCTGCTGGTGCGGGCGCGCAAAGCAGGCGCTATTCGCAGCGCGGTCGCGACAGTGTTCGAGCCCGCGTCCGAGCAGGGGCAGAAGGGCATGGACGAGTTGCACCAGCAAACCGTTAACTTGCTATCGTTTCAGCCGTTGCCCAAAGATTTGTTCGATGAGCAGGTCGCGTTCAACATGATTGCGCGTTATGGGCGGAATTCGCGGCTTTCGCTGGTGTCGCTCGAAGCGCGCGTGCGTCGCCACTATCAAGCGATTGCTGGGACTGACGCGCCGCAGCCGGCGCTGATGCCGCTTCAGCCTCCGGTGTTTCACGGACACGCGCTGGCGATCTTCTTGGAGATGGCGCAGACGGTTGATCCGGAAGAATTATCGCAGGCGCTCGCAGGAGATCACGTGACGGTGGTGACCGCGGAAGATGATTCGCATCCGACGAACGTGAGCACGGCGGGTCAGGCGAACATTCTGGTTTCGCTGAAGAGCGATGCCGCGCGGCCCAGCGGGATCTGGCTGTGGGCAGCCGCTGACAATTTGCGCATCGCTGCTATGACCGCTGTGGAATGCGCAGAAAGCATGATCGCCACTCGCCCGCTGGGAAAGATTCAATGAGGAAGGCGGGGAAGAGACTAACCCGGGCAACACGCGACCCGGCAAAGTTTGGGGTGATGTTTCCGTTTGTTGTCATCTCTTTATCTCTTTTGGCCGCTCTCGTCAGCGGATGTAACTATCACACGGCCGGCCACTCAGGACATCTTCCGGAGAACGTCAAGACCATCGCCGTTCCAGCATTCGTAAACGAAACCAGCACGTACCGCATCGAGCAGATGCTGACTGCGTCCGTAGTACGCGAGTTCACGACGCGCACGCGGTATCGCATTCTCAACACTCCCGGCGAAGCTGCCGATGCCACGCTTCACGGTACCGTCATCTCAGCTTCTTCGACACCGCTCACCTACAACTCCTCGACTGGGCAAGCCGCCAGCGTTTTGGTGGTGGTGAGCATGAGAGTGTCGCTGACCGATCGGCAGGGCAAAGTGCTCTACCAGAATCCTGCGTATCTGTTTCGCGAGCAGTACCAAGTCTCGCAGGATCTGACCAGCTTCTTCGAGGAGGACACGCCAGCCTTCCGGAGACTCTCGCAGGATTTTGCGCGAACGCTGGTGTCGAATATCCTCGAAGGCTTCTAGAATTGGCAAATAGGGAACCCCGGACGCCTCGTCCGGGGCGCTTCGAAAAGGACTCTTCGGGCAACGACTGGCGGACGAGGCGTCCGCCGCTCCACGATTCTGTTTGTTATCAGCAGGTTACTTCTAAGCTATTGATAACACACATATAGTTTTCCATGCTGCAACCTGTCTCGAATCAGATAGTTAGCCGTAAGTTATTGATTCTATTCGGCACGCTATGAGTCAGAAGTGACGGCATTTCCATTTCGAGTCACGCGTGCGATGCCATTTGCCGTGCATAGGAAGCCCGCACAGCGAGTCCGACCCTCGGAGGCGACCCGAAAGGTCAGTCGCGAAATCGGAAGGGCTTAAATCGCCTTTAAATCGATATTTTCTTGAAGCTAATACAGTAACACATAGAACGGTAAAGCGCCTGTGCTCAATGAGATAAGTTTTTCTGGCGATTTTCGGCCGGGAAGGCGCCGCTGAAAACAAGGCACTTACTTAGGCGGAGCGGCCTCGACGAGCGAACGTCGGTGCGTCATCCTGAGCGCAGCCGCTTTTCAGGCGGAGCGAAGGATCTCCCACTAGCAGGCTCTTGCCACAGGAGATCCCTCACCGGCTGAACTGCGCCGGATTTCGGAATGACGCTCCCTAGACAGGACAGATTCAAATGCCTCGCCCGCACCCATCGATGCCACTTCCAACCCAGGTTCCCGGATGCTAGAGTTGGACAGAGGTCGTTAGTCGTTCGCCACTCATGGGTTGACCAACGACCAACGACGGTGTCCTTACAGGAGAGCTTTTGATGCGGGCTTTCGCCCAGGCCGAGCGGTTCGTCAGCGAACTGGAGTCGCGGAAGTTGCGTCCGGCCTACGTGTTTGTGGGCGATGAGGCCTTCTTTCGCAAACGCTTTCGCGACGCGATCCTCGAGCACCTGGTTCCCGTCGATCTGCGCGACTTCAGCCTGTTCGAATTCGATCTTGCGGAAAACGATCTCGCCGAAGTTCTTGATCGTGCCCGTACTCCCTCGTTTATGGCGCCATTCCAGGTATTTTTCGTGCGCGGAGTGAAAACTCTTTTCGGCCGCGGCTCGAACGAAGAAAAGCTCGCCGCCATCGAAGGCTACTGCAAGAATCCGAATCCCGACGCGCTAATTGTTTTCGTGGCCGACCACATCAGCATCCCCGCCGACGTGCGCCGCATGGAGATGCAGGATAAAGAACGCTACCAGCGCATCCGCGAAACCATGGGGCAGTATTGCAGCATCGTCGAACTAGCGCGCGTGGAAGAAGGCGAAGCCGTACGCTGGATTTCTGACTACTGCACCAGCCGCGATGTGCCGGTGAAGATCGACCCCGATGGCGCGCGCGAATTAGTCGACGCACTCGGCGGCGACATGATGATGATCTCGAACGAACTGGAAAAGCTCATGCTCTACGTGGGCGCGCGCAATCGCATCACGCTGGGCGATGTGGAAACAATGGTGCTCGCGGCGAAGCAGCGCTCGCTCTACGAGTTGACCGACGCGATTTCTTCGAAAGACCGCGTGCGCGCGCTCGAAGTGCTCGACGCGATTCTCTCATCGGGCGATGGCGAAGAAGCCGCGATCGGTCACATCTACATGCTGGCCAAAACTTTTCGGCAGATGCTGGTGATTCTCGAACGCAACGTGCGCGACCAGCGCATGCTCTGGGCCGCGCTGTGGCAGGGCTTCCGCGTGCCTCCATTCGCCGCTGATGACATCATCAAGCAGGCTCGCCGCTACAAATCCCGCCGCGATCTGACGCGCGCAATCCGACTAGTGGCAAAAGCTGATCTAGCCCTGCGTTCAAATCCCGTAAGCAAACGCATGGTGCTGGAGCGTCTAGTGATGGATCTGACCACCGAACCCAAGTTGGAAGCTCCGGGATGGATGCAGGAACAGCTGCCGGTATAGCCTAGCCTTAAGATGTCTCGACGCGATGGGAAAATTTAAGCCAGAGGACGCGGAGAAGCTATTGGTTTCCTGCCATCGGTGCTGTTGCATCTGTCACCGTTTTTGTGGGGTGAAGATGGAGATAGACCATATGGTGCCGTAGGCCGAGGACGGACCCGATACCCACGACAATGGCATTCCAGTTTGCTTTGATTGCCATGCCGAGATACATAGTTACAACCCGCAGCATCCCAGGGGAAGGAAATTCCAGCCCAGCGAGTTGCGCGCGCACAGAGACCAGTGGTTTTCAATTTGTGTGGAGCATCCCGAGATATTCCGCACCGGTTCGTTCGCTCGTGCCCAGGTCGGGCCTCTCCAATCACTCATCGACGAGCTTGATTTCAACGAGGCCATTACTTCCGTTGCGCCAGGTCAGGACCAATTCTGTCTCTTCAAGGAAGGGCAATTTCTGGAAGCGGTTCGGGCGGGGAGCATTTCTACGCTCCAAGACGAGCTGAAGAGATCAATCAATCTGGCCTACGTGCAAATGGCACAGGTAAACCAAATTGTGAATACGATGGCGAACTCGCACAATCCCAATGTGCTGGGCGAACTTTACCAAATGGCGATCAAAAAGATTGCTGAGGCAAGGCCCGCAATCCGCAAAGCCAGGGACGAACTCCTCAGCGTCCTTCGAAGTGAGAACTGAGGCGTAGCCCTTCTACTTCATCGCGGTGACGCGCTTGCCCAGTCGCGACTTGTAGCGTGCGGCGGTATTGCCATGCAGCGTGCCCTTTTGAATGGCCTTGTCGAGCGCGGATACGGTTTCGCGGTAAGTTTTCTCGGCGGCTGCTTTGTCGCCCTTTTCGATGGTCTCGCGCAGAGTGCGTAGCGCGGTGCGCAGGCGGGAGGTGTTGGTGCGATTGGTGGCCGTGCGCTTCGTGGTCTGACGGGCGCGTTTAAGCGCCGAAAAATGATTAGCCATATTGCTTGGTTGCCCTTTGTGTGTACAGCGAGATATTCCGGCTGAGTACCGAATAGAATATTCTACGGGACTAAGTCTCTGGCGGTCAAACGGTTGCGGATGCAAAAATCTTCAACACAGGGGACCCTTCGGCTTCGCTCAGGGCAGGCACAGAGGAGCACAAAGGAAACCCCAGCGCCAAGGAGTGCGAACTTCCGAACGGACCTTGCGCGGCCATTGACTCTCGTCCCGTCACGGGGTAGGCTTTACTTAATGGTAGTGACTTGCCCTTTGGGCATGAGCATCCCGTCTGGTTCCGTCTCGAAGCATAATCCTGTTTTGTCCGCAAAACGCCTGAAGTGTGTGTATTTCAAAAGAGATTGAATGAAGAAAAGCATCGGGATTAGTCCCAACATCGAGACTCTGTTTGGCACGCGCGACGAAAATGTTCGCGTGCTCGAAGATGGCCTGAACATTACGATTGACCTGCGCTCGAACGGAATCGAACTGGAGGGCGCGGCGCGCGACGTGGCTCGCGCCGAACAGGTGTTTGCCGATTACGAGAGCCTGCAGAAATCCGGCTACAGCTTTAACAATGGCGACCTCAACAGCATGCTGCGCGTGCTCACGGCGGATTCGAGCGCGACCTTGCGCGGACTGGCCGACGCCGGCAAGCAGCGCTCGCTGGGGCGACGGATGGTGCAGCCGAAGAGCGTGAATCAGCGGCGCTATGTTGAAGCGATTGAGACGCACGACATGGTGTTCGGCATCGGTCCGGCGGGCACGGGCAAGACTTACCTCGCTGTCGCGATGGCAATTTCTGCGCTGCTGGCGAAGCGGGTGAACCGCATCATTCTGGCGCGTCCGGCGGTGGAAGCGGGCGAGCGGCTGGGATTTTTGCCGGGCACGTTGCAGGATAAGATCGATCCATATTTGCGGCCGCTCTACGACGCGCTGTATGACATGCTCGATCCGGAGAAGGTGGATCGATATCTCGAAAAAAATGTCATCGAGATTGCGCCGATTGCTTTCATGCGCGGGCGCACGCTGAACGATTCTTTTGTGATTCTTGACGAAGCACAGAATACTACCTCAGAGCAGATGAAGATGTTTGTCACGCGTTTGGGATTCAATTCCAAGGCGGTGATCACCGGGGACATTACGCAGATCGACTTGCCCAACGCGCGCCGCAGCGGACTGCTGGAAGCGATTGATATTTTGAAGCGCGTAGAAGGTTTGACGTTCGTTCACTTCGACGAATCTGACGTGGTGCGGCATCACCTGGTACAGCGCATTATTCGCGCCTACGACGAGCATAAAACGCACGTGGCCGAGCAGCAGATGCTGCTGCTGGCGGGCGGAAAAAGCGGCGAGCGGAATGCCGAGGTGAAGGGTTCAGCGGCGGATACTAGCGATCGATCCACTGCTTCGGGAGAGTAACAATCGAGTGGTGCGGGAGGGCTGAAATCCGGCCCTCCTGTTTATTTTGGCGGCAAGAAAGCGCAATAGGAACGAGTTGGTTATTTTTCGAAAAAGAATCGCGGGGTTGAGCGCGCCGACGCTCGAACGTTTTGTGTTGCGGGCGAGGCGGATGATCCACTTGCGCGACACGGTGAATGTGCTGGTGACGAATAATTCGGAGTTGCGTGCTTTGAACCGGCGATTCCTCGGAGCGGATAAGGCTACGGATGTATTGTCGTTTCCGGCGCCAGCGCAAGAACTCTCTAAGATGAGGCGTAGCGCGGGGGAAGTGGCGATTTCCGCCGACATCGCGCGCGAGAACGCGCGCCGCTTGGGGCACAGCGCGGCGAATGAGGTGAAAATTCTGGCGCTGCATGGCCTTCTGCACTTGGCGGGATACGATCACGAGCGCGATGCTGGCGAGATGGCTCGCAAAGAAAAACGGCTGCGGCAGCAACTGAGGTTGGAGGCAGGGCTGATCGAACGAATGAAGATCGAACGAGTAAAGATCGAGAGAGTAAAGATCGAACGAGTACAAACGCGCGGTCGCTCGCCCGCTACGAAGCGGAGAACCGCATGAACTGGGGCGTCGCACTTGCGCTGATTCCGCTGCTGGCCCTGCTGGCCCTGGCCTCTTACGTGGACCGCGTCTACCAGGAGATCGGGAAATTTCTCTCCCGCGATTTTCAGGACAACATTGATGTCTTCGAGCAGAAGATTGAACCCAATCTGCGCGTGAGCCGGTCGCGGGCGTCGCTCTCCATGTCGGTGCTCAAGCAGTTGACCACCGCGACCATTGCGTTGCTCGTTGGCTTCGTAGTATTCGGCGACCAGCGTTGGAACGTCTCTGAAATTCTGCAGGCTGCCATCAGCCTGATTCTGATCATCATTGTGTTCAACCAATTTCTTCCGTTTGTTTTCTTCTCACGCACGAAAGGCGTTTGGCTCATTCGCTGGACCTGGCTTTTGACCGCGCTGATTTATCTGGTGCTGCCGGTAACGATTGTTCTGGGATTTCTGCAATCGGTCTCTTCGCTCACTCATGAAAACACGCGCGAGCAGCCGGAAAGCGCGTCCGAGGCCGTGGACGCGCTGATTGAAGCGGGACAAGAGGAAGGCATTATCCAGGAGGGCGATCGTGAGCTGATTCAGTCTGTGGTGGAGTTCAGCGGCAAGACGGTGCGTGAGGCGATGAAGCCGCGTCCCGAGATTTTTGCCGTGCCGGTAGAGACTACGGTTGAGCGTTTCATCGAAATGCTGCGGACCAAGCACTACTCGCGGGTTCCCGTGTACGCGGACAGCATTCATAACATTAAAGGCGTGGTCTACGCGCAGGACGTTTTGCAGGTGCCTGACAGCGAGGCATCGAAACGCACGCTCGAAACGCTGATGCGCCGTGATGTTTACTTCGTGCCCGAGAGCAAGCTGGGCAGCGATCTGCTGCGTGAGATGCAGAAGAATAATATTCGTATGGCGATTGTGGTTGATGAATACGGCGGCGTAGCGGGCCTGGTCACGATAGAAGATCTGGTGGAAGAGATCGTGGGAGAAATCCGCGACGAGCATGAGAAGCCGGAAATCACGCGCGAGAACGATCACTCGTTCATCGTTTCCGGTGGAATGGACGTTGACCGCCTCGCGGAATTGTTTGGCACGAAACCGGAGGGAAAAGAATCCGCAACAGTGGCGGGGCTGGTGAGCGAGTTAGCCGGTCACATCCCGCAGCGCGGCGAAACTGTGGATGACGATGGCTTGCGCTTCGAAGTTCTGGAGTCAACCGATCGCAAGGTGGAGCGCGTTAGAATTACCGCAGTGCAGCCGCAGCAGTTGAAGTTGATATGAAAGAAGCTTCTAGCTCCTAGCTTCTAGCGAACCCATCCCACATTGCCCCATCAACCGGTCTCAATTTCATCTTTCGTGAAATACTGTAAACGACAACTCTGCGTTGCTAGAAGCTAGCAGCCAGCAGCTAGAAGCTCCCCTATGCCTTTCCGCTCTGGTTTTGTTTGCATCCTCGGCCGCCCGAACGCTGGCAAGTCAACGCTGCTTAATGCTCTTGTGGGAGAAAAGCTGGCGATCATCTCGCCGAAACCGCAGACTACTCGCAACCGGATTCAAGGCATCCTCAACCTGCCCAAGGGCAAAGGGCACGACGCGGCGCAGATCGTTTTGATCGACACTCCGGGCGTGCATAAGCCGGATAGTTCGCTGGGCCGGAAGATGATGGTCGAGGTGCGGGAGGCGCTGGAAGGATGCGATCTCGTTCTTTTGATAATGGATGCGACGCGCAAACTTGATCAGCGCGATGAGTTTGCCATTCAGATGCTGAAGCACTCTCCGACCAAAGTCTGCCTCATTCTTAATAAAGTGGATTTGCTGCGAGGGGGCAAGGGGCAACTGCTGCCGCTGATTGAGGAGTACAAGAAGCTGCATGCGTTCCACGAAATCATTCCCATCTCAGCGTTGAAGCGCGATGGACTCGACATCCTGTTGAAAGCAGTGACGGCGGCGCTGCCTGCGGGGCCACCTTATTTTCCTCCTGATCAAGTGACCGATCAGCCGTCGCGTTTTATGTCGGCGGAAATTATTCGTGAGCGGGTGTTGATGGAGACGGAGGAAGAACTTCCTTATGCGACCACCGTGATCGTCGATGCGTTCGAAGAAGGAGCCAGGCTGACACGCATCTCTGCGACGATTTACTGCGAGCGGGAAGGCCAGAAGGGAATTCTGATCGGGAAAAAAGGACAGATGCTGAAGCGCATTGGCACGTCGGCCCGCTTGCAAATTGAACGCATGTTAGGGATGAAGGTCTTTCTCGAACTTTATGTGAAGGTGCAGCCTAACTGGCGGGAATCGCGCGCATTCGTGGAAGAACTCGATTGGAGAAGGCAACTGGAGAATCTTACGGATGGCAGAGTCGAACGCGCAGAACCGTCTTTACCAAGAAAGACTGGCAAGAAGAAAAAGCGCGGCGTCCTTAGTTAACCAATGAGTTACGAAGGCGTAGTAAATTAGTTTCGAGTAATCGCAAAACTATCTTTATTGTAGTAGTTCGTTGACGAAGCTTTACACTGCTGGTGCAAGCGCGGTTTGTCCTAACGAGATTTACCAGCTAGAATCGACGTACGTCGGCCCTGCATCGCGATCACGAGCCCAAAATGCCATCAGTGGATTCTTCCCAGAAGCCTCTTCCCGAGAAAGATTTTGATCCGGATAAATTGCATCTGGATTTGCGGGTGACGCTTTCCGCCGATCGCAGGGCCGTCGATCCGGTCGTGCAGGAAGTGATGTCCGTGGTCCGTCAGATGAAGGGCCTCGATGGCAAGGAAGATGCGATTGAGTTAGCGCTCACGGAGGCGCTGGCCAATGCCGTGATTCACGGGGCCAAAGAGGATCCCACCAAAACGGTGGAGTGCCTGGTGAGCAGCGACGATGAACGAAGCGTGCTGATTGTGGTGCGAGATCCCGGCACGGGTTTTAGGCCTGAGGCTATTCCTACATGCACGGTCGGCGAAAATGTTTATTCCAATCATGGGCGCGGGATTTTCTTGATCAACCAGCTCATGGATCAAGTGGAGTTCAGGAAGAACGGCACGGAAATCCGCATGGTGAAGCGGTAGCGCTTCGATTCCGCCTTCAAATTAAGAGTGCCGTCGCGAGTGAACTGTCTTCCCGAGCGCAGCGAGGGATCTTGGTCCTTGCCTGCGCTGATCGCATTTCCGCCGCTCGCAAACACCAAGGTCCCTCGCTGCGCTCGTGATGACAAAACTCTGTGGAGACAGCTTCTACTCTTTCACCGCAATTCCCAGTGTTTTCATTTTGCGATAGAGGTGGCTGCGCTCTAAGCCGAGCACCTCGGCGGCGCGGGTGATGTTGCCGTGGTTCTCGTCGAGCTTCTTGAGAATAAAATCGCGCTC
>Ga0302140_10000027_pt1 | contig 154030 bp, 153 predicted proteins | sample I_Bog_E1_1_FD_202095 | JGI IMG/M metagenome (GOLD analysis project Ga0302140, IMG submission 202095) | Peat permafrost microbial communities from Stordalen Mire near Abisko, Sweden - I_Bog_E1_1 | ecosystem: Environmental > Terrestrial > Soil > Wetlands > Peat | place: Sweden: Abisko... | reverse complement strand
TCGTAGCTTTCAACGCCAAACCAGATGTAAAAGCCAAAAGCATTCTTGAACGGCCGACTTCCACCGTCAACCTGAAAGAATTTTCAGTTATTTATGATCTCATTGAATTCATCAAAAAATCCGTCGCCGAAAAAGTACCGAAAGAATACGAAGAACAATCAACAGGTAAAGCTAAGATTCTTGCTATTTTCAGCAAGAACAAAGACAAACAAATCATCGGCGGAAAAGTCCAGGAGGGTGAAATCGTCGTTGGTGCTGAAGTGAAAATCCTCCGCCGCGACACCGACATCGGTCGCGGCAAAATACGCGAATTGCAACAGCAGAAAGTCAAGGCGCCAAGCGTGCGCGAAGGCTACGATTTCGGTGCTTTGATCGAATCGAAGGTAGAGATCGCTATCGGCGATAAAATCGAGGGTTTTAAGATTGTGGAGAAGATCGTCTAAAAAATAGGCGGAAGAAAAGTATTAAAAAGATAAAATAACCCAAAATGCCTGAAATAATCAACCCCGAAATAAAAGACGGCAGACTAAAGGATCTCATCCGAGAAACGGCTGGAGAATTCATCCAGCTGGAATCAAACGGCTTGTCCCTCATCACCGTCACCCGAGTGGAAATCGGCGACCGAGGTGCCCGCGCCGACATTTACTTTACCGTTTTGCCGCAGGATAAAGAAAAAGCGGCACAGGAATTCTTAAAACGCAAGCGGCCAGAATTTCGCGAATTTTTCACCAAAAAATGCCGTCGCATGCACCACATTCCCTTTTTCGATTTTACCCTCGACCTCGGCGAGAAAAATCGTCAGAACATAGACGAAATCTCCAAGAACGGCTAGAATAGTGATAGTGCGATATTATAGATAGCCGCGATTGTAGCGATCAAATGGCGTAGTGGCGAAGTCGGTAAACGCGACAGTCTGCAAAACTGTTATACGCCGGTTCGATCCCGGCCTACGCCTCCAGAAAGATTCAGAAAAATCAAGTACCTAAAAAATAATATATAAAAATGCCCGGGTGGCGTAATTGGTAGCCGCAACAGACTTAAAATTTGTCGATCGAAAGATCATGTGGGTTCGAGTCCCACCCCGGGCACAACGCAGTGAGACCTACCGAGACGGGACGAAGAGTCTAGGATGGGTTGTTGGTAAGCTGGAGGTAACTTAGATTGTAAAATATCCTTAATTTGTCTCATTTTGAATGAAAATTAATGTACTTTACGAACTATTGACTTTATCTTATAGATATGATAGTATTTCGATGAATACAAGGGTCTTTGATAATAGAATACACAAACAAAAAAACGTCGGCTGAAACCGACACAAAAAGAAAGGAAAAGTATGGAAAGATCAAATCCTAAATTGTCAGAATTTCTGACAAAAGGAGTCTGCAGTTCCCTGCTTGCAATGGTGATTATCGGAATACTGATCTCATTCTGCATCTGGGGTACCTGTATATGGATCGGTTTCGGTATTGGCCTCTTTTGGCCACTGCTTATCGGCTTCGTCCTATGGGCGATTCTGCTGTTTCATCCGAAGAAAGGCATTTGGGACCAATACATTTTCTTCGTCAAAGCCAATCACGGCGTCGTCGTGGGAAATCGTTTCAAAAAAGAAACCCTCGATCCGGTCAATCCGATAGAAGATCAAATCAACGATACGCAAAAAATCACATCCATGAGAGAATGCGGTCCCGGTCCTCATGGTAAAGGTTGGCTGTCAGAATACTATGTGGCTTACTTCGATACGAGAAAAAAACTTCTCATCGGAGGTACGACCACCGTTTATGACAAAAATAACGTTCCATGGCTCATCACCTGGCAAGGTTACCTCACTCCGTTGTACGGATCACTGGTAAATCTAGCCAGAAAAGGTGAAGGTGTCACTCAGGACTTCTTCCAGGGATTCTTCGATGCGGCTATCGCTCGGGAAATCCGCGGTGAGGATGGATATGAGCAACTGAAAAATTACAATAAGTTCGGAAAATGGTTCGAACGCTTACTGAGGGGCACTAAAAAAAAGCCCCATCCTCTTGAGATGGAATACGGTATGGGCACCAACAGACCGCAGATCTTGGAAATGACAACAACTGCGGAAATGCAAGAAGCCGCCGAACAGGTGGCAAAATCCAGGAAGAACAAAGAAGCCGCCGCAGAATATGTGGGCATGGGAATGACGAGCAAGGAAGCTCTCGACCGTGTATTGGCTCAGGAAGGTAACGCCGAACTTATTGTCATTGATGCACCTAAAGGAATGAATACATTCGTCAGTCCAAAAGGAGGAAAATAATATGGCACAACCAAATCGACAGCAGAATCAGAATCAGCCGCCGAATCAACCGAGATCGTCTCCTACTGCCAAAATGGCGGGCGGTACGGTAACGACGGACGCGGCATCGGCCATACTGCCGAGCGCTATTCCAAAAAAATGGTTGCTTGGTCTGTCCATTTTCTTGGCGATAATCATTGGTATCCACTGGATACAGGCGCACTCGCGTGAGAATGGATGGGGTGGATCAAGTAGTGTTCAAAAACCGTACGCTTCGACGGAAAATTTCCCGAGCGTGTCCATCTATCCCATGCACGGCGGCCCGATTACTATCATCAAAGGTGTATGGAGTCCAACCGTACAACTCAAAGATATATTCGCGGAAAACATGAGCGTGTCCATCGATGAAGCTAATGTCGCTACTGACTGGATCATTGACGGTAAGGAGTATCATCAAGCGGCTCGAAACTCACCTGAGTATAAGGCGTTCTCAAACATTGTGGCTCAAAGCGCGACAATAAAAGTCTCCGATGATTCGGAGGCAAATACCGCCACAATGCGATGGACAATCACATCGCATAATTAAACATAAGAAATAAAAGCACAAAGGGGAACGATTCAATCGCTCCCCTTTTTTTATTACCTTCTTATTTCGTAGAAAATTACCCGACTTCATACCCAGCTCCAATGAGAACACTAGAACTAGAACGGCGCCGATACGCCGATAGTAGCGGCGATGATTCTGATGATACCGTAACAACCGATCATAATGAACATACCGATAATACCCCACAGAATGTGATCAAAACTTTGCTTACGCTTGTCACCAGTGGCGTCTTTGTTGAGAATAAGACCAGCCGCTCCCCAGACAAAGAAAACCACAGCAAGAGCAAAGACAAGCTCCACAATAGGCACCACGATAACCGAGACTATCTTTGATAGCGACCCTGCGACGGCAGTGTTGACGGCGGTCGGATTCATTATAAATTAAGATAAACGATTTATGGTAACTTACTGGATTGGTGGAACACTCTGAACCTCGACATTGTTGATGCCTTGGCTGGCAGTATTGTTCGTACCGAAAGAGTTCTTCAAGATAGAAACGAGACCCCAAATAGAAATGATAACAAAAAGACCGACAATACCCCAGACAATTCTCATTAGACCTTCATGGCGCTTCTCACTGTCCTTGCCGCCGACGAGATAAATGACGACGTTGATGATAATCCAAATAACGGCAACAGAGACGATAAGCACCGTAGCTGTATTTAATATACTCGTGAACCTGTCACTAACGTCATTGATGTTATTGAGAGCACTCAACGACTGGGCAGATGCCATAAGGGGAGCAAAAACAGCGATAAGAGAACCGAAAGAAACAACTGCAAAAATCTTTTTCATATTGGTTATAGTATTGTTTATTATATAAGGATAAAACCGTCTAATAATTACTCCCATAGTTTAACAAAACCTATTACACGAGGCAAACGAGAGAAAAAAGTAACCTGTGGACAAGTCTCCTAAACTATTTTTACTAATCACAAGAGACTGGATTGCCATTATCATCATAACATCCAGAAGCATCTGAACTACCGGAATTGTCGCTCGGTGTCACACTGCTTGAATTATCGTTACCAACTGGTGCTCCTGTTGTATTGTCAAGACAATTGCCATTACCATCACTTGATGAACCGGATGGACAATTACTCGATTGGGCGGCATTAATCTGAGACTGCATATTCTGACATGAGGGAATCTGGATAACGCCGCCGGCGCTATTAATACAATTCGCCTGAAAATCAGCCTGCATTTGACTAAGACTAGAACCGGATGTATTGGCCGTAGTGCCAGCAGACTGCCCTGAAGAATATGTCGCACTATACTGACAACCAGCTTGAGTGCCACCGCTACTTATACAATTGTTATAACTGGTCTGATCGGTATATGTACCATTGGAATTTTGTATAATGGTATGGCCAACCGTTCCATTGGCTTGATTCTGAGCCGTCGTATACTGGCTTTGAAGACTCTGGCACGTTGGAGTATTGACCGTACCAAGAGAGACGGTAAGACAGCCGTTTGCTTGCAAAGCCGCTTGAGCTTGATTGGCTTGTTGTTGATAGGCCGCTTGGCTTTGACTGCTCGGAGTGAAACTACTGCCGGAATTGTTAGTGGCACTCGGAGTGTAGATAGAACTACCGCCGGACGTGGGCGAAAATAAATTTGGCGTCCCTGCCGAAGATCCTGATGTTCCCGACGAGCCGGTAATATTGCCGATAAGATTGCTGACATTCAAAGTTCCCGGGCTGGTGTTGATATTGAGGGTATTGCTGATAATATTGACCAAACCCCAAAACGACAGAATGACGAAAATACCGATAACGCTGTACATGACATAGAGGCTTGCCTCTTTCCTGTTCTCGGGATCCTTGACGATGAAATATTGGTAGACGTTCCAGACGAAAGTCAAAATAGCTAGAGCGATGATGAGATAAATCGCGGAGTTAAAAAGGCCGATGGCTTTGCCGACGAGGCCATTCAAGTCACTCGTTTGAGCCAAGGTCGAACCTGTGGATGGGTTAGTGGCACTTGCTTGAGCAAAGGCGATTATTGGAACCACGAGAGCACCCACGCCTGATATTCCCATCGCACCTACGGAGCATATCTTTTTTATTTTTGACATTTTTTTCATCGAATTATAATAATGACTATCAACTACCAAAAACACCTTGTTGTACTACTCCTGCCGACGTCAGAGTATTTTTAATAACGGTAACAATGGCACTGGCGCCGATCAAAATGGCGATGCCGATGATGACCGCATAGAAAAATTTTCGGGCTTCGCCGAGTTTCTCCGGATTGCCTTGGGCGGCGATGAATTTGAAACCGACCCAGATAAGAGCAAGCACTCCAAGAATGACGCCGATATATGTGGCAATGTCCACAATAAGAAAGAGAACATCCTGAATACTGCTGACTTTGAGAGGGTTGCAGAGCTGACCAGCCGCACAAGTGGAATTGGAGGGATTGGAAGTAGTAAGTGCTGGAGAAGGATTAGTTGTTGAAAGACCTTGAGCATAGACAATAGGCACAAGGGATGCAAGTAAAAAAGAGACGACAAAAATGAAAGGAAGGAGAGCTTTTGCCAGATTAATATTTTTTTTAAAAAAATTCATTTAATTTATACATAACCTAGTAAATTGTTTAGGTCTATGACCCCAAAAATGTCGTCGCCCCGAAACTCGGATCTACCACCCAGCCAACCACGGTCTTGACCACGACGAACATGACAAGCATTATTATAAACCCAATGGCAACATTTAGGAAGATATTCTTTGCCTTTTTTTTATTATCGTCCTTGCCGCTAATATAGAGAAGGCCAGCCCACGCAAACAATACCACCGCCACTGGTATGGCTATGACAAAAAGCCAGTTGATGGTGGTACCGATCATGCTGATGAGGGTTTGGAAACTGCAAGCAACTTCGGTACTACTTTGTTGGCCTTGGGTTAATTGTTGAATGGTTACCCCCGAACATTTGACCAAACCAGAATAATTATCAGCCGTATAGGCATGGGCTGTCGGAATCGGTAAATAAATTATAAATGAGAATATCGAAAGAGTCACCAGCGCCAGACAAACAACGCTTTGGAGAGACTTGTGAGCGCGACGGCGCGAGCACGAGGAATTTTTCAACAGAAAAATATCCGTACTCTCCAAAGCGTTGTTTGTCTGGCGCTGTTCTTTTTCTATTTTCTCTTCTCTCATTTTATTTTCCTATTTTAATTTCCGCTGATCTCCCCATTAATCTGCCCACTCGCATTCTGCACCGCAGTCGTCTCCGTGGCCGCGCCGCTTTCTATTGATTCTACCATATTTTGAAAGATGGTCGCAGTGCCTTGCGGATTGGGGTCGAGCCAATCTTCCGAGACGAGAGCGGCTTTGTAGAACATGGTCATATATGGATCTGTAGTGCCTTGGGTAATCATATCGTTCCTCACTGGTGGCAGAGTAGCGAGCGTTGACCACTGAGCGAGAGCGGAAGGAGTGATAAAATTTTGCAAAATGGTGTAGGCGGCGGCGGATTTGGCTGAAGATTTGACTAAAGAAAAACCGTACATTCGGCCGTAGGTTACTTCTGTTTTCTCACCAGTTGCTTGAGGGAAAGGAGCCACGTCAAAATTGAGATTCGGATTCTTGGTGCGAATGGTAGCCAACTCGGAAGCAAAACCAAAATAGGTAGCTAGATTGCCGTCAAGGAAAAAAGTTTGCGAATCGGGCAATGAAGCATTCCATGAATAATAAACATCAGTCGGATTGGAGAATCGAGTAAAGAATGAAGTGGCGGCGTTGGCGGAATTGAGGCCTTGGAACTGACCGTTACCAATAGCGGAATAGACGCTATTGTCACTAGCACGCAAAGTGACTGGATTGCCCGCCTGCATGAGAATCGAGCCGAAAATTTCGCGGGCATTGTCAATATTGGAGAATTGACCGAGAGCAATGAGGCTTTTTTGGATATTGGAATTAGTATCTTCAAGATTTATTTTTGGTGCATAGCTCGCAAGTGTACTCCAGGCGATCGGCTTAGCCGCCGTACCGACACTAGCAATACCAGCGGCATTGAACGTGTCCCGATTCCAATACATCACCAGCGGATCCACAGAAAATGGTAAAGCGTCAATACCATCGGAACGAAGATACAAGTCTGCTTCCTGAATATAAGTGTCGAGGAAGGTACGTTCGGGTAAAACAGTATACGGAATCGGCAAGATTTCAGGCTCATTGGCCAAAATCATTTCTTGAGGAATAAGGATGGCATCAGGTCCTTGGCCTTTGGCAATGGCCTGAACAAAAGCTTGGTTGAAACTAGCCTCGTCAACTTGAACATACGTCACCGAAACAGCCGTTGATAAAGATGAATTGACATTGGCGATAAATTGATCGACAGTAGCCGAAGGTAGAGTTCCCCATATTGTTATAGCGGGCAGTTGGGTTGATGTGCTCGACCCACGAAACAGTGCAAATGCCGCCGCTCCCGCCACGATGCAAAGGACGAATATGCCGGTCAAGATAAGTTGGAATTTGGTCATGGTTTTTTGAAAATAATACCGTAATGATGGTCACCCGCGCTAAAATTTTTCTCGAGTTCCCAACCGGCCTTTTGGAACAAAGATTCAGCAGTCATAGCTGGTACGGCATTCGGCGGAGTGAGTGGTGAGCCCGATTGCCAATCAACAAGAAGGAGCTTGCCGCCCGACTTGACGATACGCTTGAGCTCAAGGACAAAATTGTCGCGATCTTTCGGCTCGATTTGAAAGAGAACGTTTGAGACGATAGCACGATCGGCGATATTTTCGCGCAGTTTGGTACCGCCAATTTTCTCGGCATTACCCCAGACGATTTCAATATTGTGGAGACCAATAAGCGCCGCCGATTTCTTCAAACGTTCAAGGATATCTTGTTGGATATCCACAGCATAAATCATGCCTCGCGAACCTACCTTTTTGGCCGCTTCAATAGTATAGAAACCGCTACCCACGCCAATATCGGCCACTTTCATGCCATCCCGCACATCAAGTTCTGCTATATTTTTTATCGGGTCGGAGAACATTTTTTATAACATAATAAATAATTGTACAACAACTAATTCCCCTGTGTTGGTGCCGCGTAAATCTCCACTGCACTCGAAGTAGCCAGCGGCTCTGCAGCGCTCGAAAGATCCGTGATGAAGTTTTTCAAAAGAGCGCCGACAGGAGCGAAGGCATTGGAGACGCTCGCGGTCATAGCTGAAAGGGGTGTTGGAGCGGAAGTTATGGCGATTTGGCCGCTTTGATCACCAGTTGATTGATTGATATAAACGTCACCGTTGAGATCAGCCACCGCTTGATTATTTAAGGTAACAGAAAGCGAGGTAATCCAAAAAACCAGAATGACCGCGGTAATACCGAGCGACGACCAAAAAGCGATGTGCTTCTTGATATGCGGCGGTTGAGCACGAAGTTGTTCAAGTTTGTCGAACATGGCTTTTATAGCAAAATTGTACCATTACTCCTTGCTCGATTCAAGTACTACGATATCCCCTTCTTTGCCTTCGAGGTCTTTCTTTTTGAGGGTCAATTTGGCTACGGGGATAGGATTTTCGCCGGCTTCTTTGAGGAAAGTCTTGAGAGCGTCTTTACCGCCAACATCGCCATAATGCATCGGCACGATAAGTTTCGGCTCGAGAGAAACCGCGAGCTTGTAAGCTTTGGCTGGCTCGAGGACACCGTCCCCGCCAATCGGTACAAAAAGAATGTCTATTTCATCGAGAGCTTCGATGGTGTTGTTTGTCAATTCTGGAGTATTGAGCGCACCGAGAAAACAGATGTTCATATTTTCGAGAGAGATGGTATAAATGGTGTTGACGAGAGGTACGGCGTTGGCACTGGCGAGGCCATAGCCGCTTGCACTCAAAAGACCCTTTATGAAGACGCCTTTGACTTCGTACTCGCCGGGACCGGAAACGACGAATGGCTTCTTATCGCCGAAAGTGACCTGATCAATACCATTGAAATCCTCATGATAGGTACTGACAAGAACAACATCTGCGCCGAAACGCGAGGACTTGAGCTTTGAATCTTTCGAGACAGGATTGAAAGCCAGAGTAATGTCCCCGAACTGGACTTTGAAAAATTCTGCGCCGAGGTAAGTGATGACCATAATAGTGATTTAATAGTCGCGATATATACGTTGCGTACTGCGATTGTAGCATATATCAAACTATCTATTCAACATCACAATCGAATAATTGAGATACATCGCAAAACTGACCCAAAGAATATATGGCAATAAGAGATACATCGCCGATCTCGATATTTTATAAAAAAGAACCATCGTCCAGAGAATTGTAAACCATAAGACAACAATACCTACTAATGCCCATGATGGACTATGAAAACCGAAAAAAATGATAGACCATAGCGCATTGAGGAAAAGTTGGAGGCAAAAGACGCCGAGTGCTTTTCTTTTTTTTTCCAATCCTTTCTCTTGGGCGTGATATTTCCAGATGAGGAAAGCGGCAATACCCATGAGTGCATAGAGTGTTATCCAGACCGGACCAAAGAGCCAGCTCGGCGGATTGAGAGCAGGCTTCATAAGGCCGGCATACCATGTCGGAATAGCCGAAATAGTAAAAATGGAACCGATAATACCGGCCAATTCTGAGACGACGATTGCGATAATAATAGCGATGATTGATTTCATGGTTTTTTATATTAATTTAATAATCTATCACTTCAACTTCTTCGCTCCCCTGCCTCGCGTCAATCCCTCCAAATAATGCACAACCAATATCGAGAATGTCGCCCAAAAGACACCGAACGTAACACCGGCAAGACAATCACTCGCCCAATGAACATTGAGATAGATACGAGCGAAACAGACAAGGGCGATGACAATGACGTTGACTAGGATGAAAAACTCACGGACATGCTGGGTTCTGACAGAATTTTTGCATTTGAAATGGTGGGTGAAAAAGTAAATGATCAAAGTAAAGAAAATGCCGGCCGCTACCGCATGTCCCGAAGGAAAAGCATAATCAGTCAAGTGAACAAGCATGTTGACCGGACGGGCACGAGCGACGGCATCCTTGAGCAAAAGGTCAAAAAATAAACCGAAGGGATAGGCGACACAACTGATGTAAACATTATGCCAATATTTCTTATATACAAACCATATAGTCATGGCTACCGCGGCAATACCGAGAGTCAACGGACTTACAACATTACTGATGATTTCAGCGAGAGAAACAAAAAACGGCACGATGTGATGCGCCATGATGATATTAACTTGGAGATCGAAAGCGGCCATGAATGGACGTAGGACCAGGACGTCTTCGATAGTCTGGAAAAAAAGATACAATGACGCCAAACAGACAACAAGAATGTGAAAATCATACTTACCGAAAATATGCCGACGATTGTTAATAAAATAATAGGCAAAAATGATGAGTAAGGCGATGATAATACCCATGACCGTAAAACGACCGATAGCATGCGCCACCAGCATGTAGCTTGCGCCGAAAATATAGCCGGCACAAACCGAGACGACAGCCCAAGAAATACCGGCGATGATGTCGTATGTCCAGAAAGCTTTGACTTGTACACCACTCGCTCCGGCAAGGAACGGCACGAAAGCCCGGGTGATTGGACTCCAGCGGCCGATGATGATGGCTTTACCGGAATGCTTCTGCAAGACGGCTTTGGTTTTGACAATCTGCTCTTCTTTGATGAGAAAATATTTTCCCCAATTGGTGAGAAGGCTCAAACCGTATTTCTTACCAAGAAAAAAGGCGATGACGTCGCCCATGACCGCACCGAAAGCGGTAATAGCCATAACTGCATATATATTGAGGAACCCAAGTCGGGCAAAGAAACCGCCAAGAATGACAATGGTATGGCCGGGAATAATCGTGCCAAGAAGCGGCAAAGCTTCAGCCACCGCCACAACGCCAATGACCCAATAACCGCCTTGTTGGAGCAAGATTTCGAGGTGGCTTATACTGCCAAAAATAAGATGATTCACGACAATAACTATAACATAAAAGATATAGCTAACTGGCTGGTAAAATCTCGTTCGATAAAATCTTTATAAAATGAAAATAAAGTAAGGATAGAGAAATGATGAAAGTATTCCACAGTTTGTGCGGATTCGTTATGGTATGTGGGTCAAAGCAGGAATATACTTACTGACACAACTTACCCACATATATGAAAATTCTCATCATCGAAGACGATCATGAAATCTGCGAATTTTTGAAAATCGGCTTCGAAGCGGAGGCGTCAACCGTTGATATCGCCCATGATGGGGTGGATGGTTCATATATGGCTCGGACAAATGATTACAATGTCATTTTACTCGACTATTCGTTGCCCAAGAAAAACGGCATCTTGATCTGCGAGGAAATCCGCTCGGCCGGCAAGACAGTGCCTATTATTTTTATTTCTGTTATCGGCGAAATTTATCACAAGATAGATGCGCTGGAGAAAGGAGCTGATGATTATGTCACGAAGCCTTTTTCTTTTGAAGAACTGCGGGCACGGGTTCGGGCTGTTTGTCGTCGGCCGCCGACCATCGAGGGTAAAATCCTCAAAGTCGGCGACATCATTCTCGACCGAGAAAAGCAAATCGTCACCCGCGGGACATCTGGTATTTATCTGACCCGCAAAGAATTCAACCTGCTTGAATATCTCATGAGCAACCAGAACACTGTCCTTTCCCGCGGCGTCATCATGGAGCATGTGTGGAATGCCGACGGCGATCCTTTTTCCAATACCATCGAGTCACATATTTTGAACTTACGGAAAAAAATAAACCTCGGGCGAAAGAAGGATTTAATACGGAATATTCCCGGCCGAGGATATATGATTCAAGGCAATGAGAATTGATACCAGAATCATGAAAAAGTCATATATTTTCATCGGTATATTCACCGTCTTCGCGGCGTACGGTGCATGGATGCTGATTGATGATATGATGGATGTCTTTATCTATTTCGGTATCATCCTTTTCATCGCCTGTATATCATGGCTGTCATATCGAGAATTGGAAAAATCATTGTACCTGACACAGCAAACGGAAAAAGAACTTGAATATGAACACGATGTGCTGAAAATAAAAATGGCCGAGCGCACCTTTGAGCTCAAGAAATTGCAATCCGAGCGACTGGCTGATCTCTCGCGTATCGCCGAATTTGGCAGGCTTTCCCGGGGACTTTTCCACGATCTCATGACACCGCTCACATCAGTGACTTTACATGTGGAGAAGCTCGAGAAAATTGAAAAGGCCAACTGCACTACGCACGATATCCATGAAACACGAGCGTATATTGAAAAAGCCGTTACCGCCTCAAATAAAATGGCCGCTTTCATGGAAAATATTAGACGACATGTTCAACAAGACAGTCGGCACAATAAGTTGTATGACGACGATGAAAATGCCGACGGTGATGAAAGAACATGCGACATGAGGAATGAAATCAGTCTCGTTGTCGATCTTCTCGCATATAAAGCGCGGGAAGCAGGAGTGACAGTGATCATCGAAAGCGGTGCTGAAAACAATTCTGAAAATCGCTACTACGCCAATCCTTTTTATTTCCATCAAATTTTTCAGAATTTGATAGCTAATGGCATTGAAGCTTGCGCAGGTATACAAAATAAAACTATTCTGGTGAAAATATGCGGAAAAAGGATCATCATCTCCGATAACGGTCCGGGTATTACCGCCAAAAACCTTCCAAAAATTTTCGAGCCGTTCTTTACGACGAAACAATCATCACACAACACTGGTATTGGCCTTCATACAGTGAAAACCATCGTCGAAGAAAAATTGAAAGGAAAAATCAGAGTCGAGAGTACGGAAGGTGCCGGTACGGCGTTTACGATTGATGTGCCGTAGAAGGATACAATATCAAATCATATACAAATCCTGATTGTATTCCCCCACCCCGACATATTTCGCTTCGCCTTTAATAATTTTTTCGAAAGGCTTGCAGGCAAAACAACCGGCTAGACCTTGCGGACAGAGGAACTTCGCGCCATCACCCGCCGCCGTATCTCGGGCTTTTTTCACCTGTCTTGCCACTTCCATAACTCGATCGAATGATTCCATCACCGTCGGCAGACTAACCTCAAACGGCTTGCCGTCGCGGTCAATATACCAATAGCTCGCGCCGGAAACTTTACGTTTCTGCAGACGGTCGAGGAGGAGCAGATAAATCGGCAGTTGAAGCGAATCGGCGTTTTCCTCGTTCTTACCCGTTTTGAAATCGAGAATATGGACGCTGTCATCCACCGGCCGATATATGAGCCAGTCAAGTTTGCCGCAGAGGATGATGTTTTCGCTTTCGGAAAGGAAAAAATTGGGTAACATGCCGCCGGCGTCCATTTTTGCCCCGCCAAAGCGGATGGTTTTCTCGAGAAGCGGCTCGGGATGGGCGGCGACGCGCTCGATCATAGCAACGCCGCGGGCTTTGTAGTCGGCTTCGAACGGAGTGCCATCGGTATTGGCAGCGAAGCCGCCTTTTTTGCCGGAGACGGTGGACCAGGCGAGGTTAAATTTTTCGAGAAGTTTTTCTGGATTTTTAAAAATTTCCTGACGCTTTTCCGCAGACACCGTAGCTAGACTTTCTAGCGTTTCATGCACCGCCGAACCGAGCGAGAGCGCCGGCGAGACAATGCTTATTTTTCGGCGGGTTTTCGGATCTTTGTACACATTATGCAAAAAATAACACCGTGGGCATTTCAAAAAATCTCCCATCGAAGAATGCGAAACCCAAACAGCGGTGTATTTGTCGGCCATGATGAGACTATGGTAGCATGACAAAATACATAAAAGAAAGCCTTTTAAATAGTATGCAAAAAGACATCTGGGAAAAAGAATATAAGAACCCGAAACTGGTGACTGGGTGGAATGAGCCACAGACATCGGTCAAGGATTTCCTACGTTGGCTACGACGGGAAAGTGGTGGCAAACGTGGTCAGGAGAACGGTCTCCCATTAGAAAACCTCCGCGTCCTCGACCTTGGTTGCGGCAATGGCAAGAACGCCAATTATATCGCCAGCCTCGACTCGGGCAATCACGTCGTCGGTGTTGATATTTCGGAAACGGCATTAGAACAAGCGCGAGAGGCTCGCGACAAGCTCGTAGCTGAAGGTAAACTCGAAAAAGATCAAGTCGAGTACATCCATGCCAATATCGGCGAACCTCTGAAATTTTCGGCTAGTTCAAATGACAAAAAATGTATTTCTGAGTCGGCTTTTTTCGATCTCGCTCTCGATGTTACATCATCGAATTCCCTTTCTGAGAACGAGCGTGCCATCTATCTGGCTGAAGTTCATCGCCTGCTCAAGCCGGGTGGCTGGTTCTTCATCCGCGCTTTGTGCAAAGACGGCGACCGGAACGCTCAATCGCTTCTCAAGCTCCACCCCGGCACAGAAAAAGACACCTATATCATGCCGGAAATGGGTCTGGTCGAACGAGTTTTCTCCAAACAAGATTTTATTGATATGTATGCACCCTTCTTTAAAATTGTCCATCTCGAAAAAGAAACACACTATTCGCAATTCGCTGGCCAATCGTATAAAAGGAATTTTTGGGTAGGGTATGGACGAAAGATACGATAACTACAAAAACTCGACAAATCCCCTGCTTTGCATTATAGTGTGGAAATGCGCCGTAACCCCGCACCTTTGCATTATTAATAAAAAGCGGCCGGCGCCCTAAAGAATGTTTAAAAAATTGAAAGAAAAGCTCGCTCATAAAAGCGAAGCTGAAGCGGATACGACAAATAAGGAAGCCGTAAAAGAAAGCGAAAAATCAGCGGAAAAGCCAGTTGAGAAGAAAACGAAGAAGGCCATAGCTGAAAAAGAAAGAACTGCTGAAACCGCAGACGAAACGTCCCCAGAACCTGAAAAAGTCCGCCGGATCAGAAAAGCCCGCGATACAAGCGTTGCAGAAAGTAAGACTGCCGACACCATCGCCGCCCTTGCCGCGGCTAATGCCAAGAAAAATACGCCCATGGGCAAGCTCATGGAAGGCATGAAGAATCCGCCGGCTGAGGACGACATTGTTGAAGGACCGGTTATCAACATCGAGAAAGCGGCAGTCTATATTGACTTGGCGCCCTTTGGCACCGGCATTATTTATGGCCGAGAATTCATCGCCGCCCGCGACATTATCAAGAAAATAAATGTCGGCGACACTGTGGCGGCCAAAGTGGTTGACACGAATAATAAAGACGGTTATATCGAACTGTCGCTCAAGGAAGCACGACAGGCCATGATCTGGAGCGAAGCCGAAGCGGCTATCACGGCACACACGACGCTTGAGCTCCCTATCATCGAAGCGAATAAGGGTGGGCTTATCATCACTTGGCAAGGCATCAACGGTTTCCTTCCTGCTTCCCAGCTCAAAGCCGAGCATTACCCTCGCATTGCCGATGGCGACAAAGATAAGATTCTTGAAGAATTGCGCAAAATGATCGGCACGAAAATCGCCGTTACCATTATTACGGCACTGCCGAAAGAAGGCAAGCTCATTTTCTCTGAAAAAGGTCCCGTCACCGCTAACAGTGCAGAAATCAAAGACAAAGAACAGATTGTCGGTAAATACAAAATCGGCGATGCGTTCGAAGGTGTGGTCACCGGTATCGTTGACTTCGGCGTCTTCGTCAAAATTGAGGACGGTCTCGAAGGACTCGTTCACAAGAGCGAAATAGACTGGTCGCTCGTTGAAGACCCACGCCTGCTCTTCAAAGTTGGTCAAAAAGTCAAAGTCAAAATCATTGATATTAAAGAAAACAAGATTTCACTTTCGATAAAGGCTTTGAAAGAAAATCCATGGACCGAAGCGGTCAAGAAATACAAGAAAGGTCTCGTCGTTGACGGCGTCATTATCAAGTTCAACAAGCACGGCGCCCTCGCTTCGATCGAGGAAGGCATTGCCGGTCTTGTTCACGTCAGCGAATTCGGTTCGGAGGAGAAACTGCGCAAAGCCCTCGAGCTTGGTAAGACGTATACATTCAAGATTACGCTGTTTGATGCGAAGGAGCAGAAGATGGCGTTGGGGTTTGTGAATAAGGAAATCAAAAAGTAAAAACAGGAGCAAGAAAACCGTAAATATGTGTCTCGAAGAAACCGACGTTCCGTCCTACTGGACGGACCGTCTCCCTCTCACAAAGCCGCCTGCTGGCGCTTTGTTCCGAGAGTTTCTTCTCAACACATATTTACGGTTTTCTAATTCCTGTGTCTTATTTTTAATTGTCTTATTCACGAAATCCTCAAAGAGCCTCTAAGCAGAGTATCGTCGGAAAACTGCACACTACTTTTTAATTTATATACTTCTCAAAGCTCCGCATTTTGCGGGGTTTTGTTTTTTATGTATATTTTTATTTGGGTATTATCCCTTTTACTTAACATCCACAACCACTTCCTCCTTCGGAAATCTTACCTTCTTCATGCTTGCTGACTTATCATCTGCAGAGCGGAAGCCGACGGCGGCGAGGACGCGGGATTCGAGACCGAGAACGGCGAGGCCGAGAATGTCGTCAAACTTTTTTGGATCGAAACCTTCCATTGGGCAAGCGTCTATGTCGAGATGGGCGGCCGTGGTGAGAAGAACGCCGAGAGCGATGTAGACTTGGCGAGTGGACCATTCTTTGGCGGATTCCGGCGTGGGACGAGATTTGATGGAACCTTTGATGTTATCGGCGAAACTTTTGAGCGAGTCGAGTGACACATTACGAGTCGCGGCGATAGATTGCATATAAGCGTCAACCAAATCGTCGTCAATATTTTTCCTGACACAGAAAACGATGAGCGCCGAGGCGTCGGTGATCTGCGACTGACCCCAGGCGGCCTCGCGCAGTTTCGCCCGGACGGACGGGTCAGTCACCACCACGAATTTCCACGGCTGAAGACCGAACGATGACGGCGACAAACGCGCCGCGGTGAGGAGCATATCAAGCTGGAACTCGGTGAGCTTCTTGGTCGTGTCAAATTGTTTGGTGGCATATCTCCACTGCAATGATTCGATGATGTTTTTCATTTGGTTTTATTTTTAATTTATAAATATTTTATTTAATTAATTATTTTTATAATTTATTGATTATCTTTTTATTTTACTCACCCCGTATTATACACACTCATGGCTTTCTCGCGACCATCAGTGACAATAGTCTCGACGGCGCCGATGACCCTCTTCGTCACTTTTTTCAGCTCGGCGATTTCTGCCGGTTTGAACTTACTCAAGATAAACTTCTCGATTTCCTTATCACCGTGTGGTGTCTTGGCAGTACCATCAGCTTTGGCCCGAGCGACACCAACACGGACGCGGACGAAGGCCTCCGTCTTCACGGCCTTGATGACCGATGCGAGACCGTTATGACCCCCAGCGCTTCTGTTCCATGAAACACGGATAGAGCCGAGCGGCAAATTGAAGTCATCATATATAATGATGAGCTTCTCGGCGGCTTTCAAGTTCGCTTTATTATCTTTGGTCACGAGGGGACCAATGGCTTTGCCTGAATTATTCATAAAAGTTTCCGGTGCCACAAGCAGGACTTTTTCTTTTCTTACATTTTTCTTATCTTTCCCTGTCGGTGCGCCGACTTCACCTTTGACGGTCAGAGCTTTTAATTTTTTATCAAGCGAAAATGCACCAGCACCTTCCCCGCTTCCCGCGCCGATGGATTGTGCAAGAGAATAAAGCATATTCCGTCCTGTATTATGACGAGTGTCCTGATATTTTTCGCCTGGATTGCCGAGGCCTGCAATAATGTATGTCATGGTAAAAGTAATATAGAGTATACTATAGAAAAAAATAAAATGAAAATAAAAAAATCGCATCAATTTTCAGAAAAAAGTAGTTTTGACACGGATCGTCTCCTTGTGTCAAACCGATTTAGGCATTACAATTGAGCCACCATGAACCCTGACGAACAAGCTCCGCTGAAAAATCAACAGAAGGAACCGCCGAAAGAAAATTTCTGGAAAGAAATTTTCAAGTTCATCGTCATCGCTCTCATCATTATCGTGCCCATTCGTTTTTATGTGGCGGAACCGTTCATCGTTTCGGGCGAATCAATGGTGTCAACCTTCGAGAACGGTCAATATCTCATCGTCAACCAGATAAGTTATGATTTTCAAAACCCCCAGCGCGGAGACGTCATCATTTTTAAATACCCTCTCAATACCAGTCTCTATTTTATCAAGCGGGTCATTGGTCTGCCGGGCGAAACTGTTTCCATTAATGACGGAATCGTGACCATTATAAATGCCGCGCATCCGCAGGGCTTTACTCTTTCCGAACCGTACATCGCTATCGACCATCATTCATACGATACTTCGACCACCACCCTTGGATCGACACAGTATTTCGTTATGGGTGACAATCGTAATCAAAGTTCCGACTCGCGCATCTGGGGGCCTGTGCCTCGAAACCTCATCGTCGGCGAGCCAATACTGCGGCTTTTGCCACCGTCGGCGATCTCTGTCTATCCGGGCAGGGATACGGCCGATGCCAGTGCCGGTAAATGAAAATAGCAGGCTTATAAAATTTCAATTATTTTTATATACATCGCATAGCCATGAAAAATAAAAAAGTGAAAAACCAACATAACGCGCATAATCCACATCCCCAAAATCCTTCGCTTTCACAACATGCACATTCATCGGCAAACTCAGTGATACATTCCTCACCAAGCGGCCGGGCCAAACAGCAGGCTCGGAAAAATACCCAAATCCAAAACGCCCAGCGCGAGAATTATCGCCAGAATGAAATAGACCGCACCAGTGAAAAAAGCATATATATCGATCATGAACATCTCGACAAAATCGGTGAAATCGCTCTTCATTATGGCTTTAATCCAGCCAAAAGTCCTGAAATAAAAAAGTCCGATCTTGATACAGCTCGAGACATCATGGAGACAGATTTTATTGATGATGAAGAAGATCACGACCGCCTGCCGCTTCATGTCGAAGAGAAAGTAGCCCTTCTGCGGATGTACGCCGAAAATAATATGCAAAGCAGGCCTCAACCGGTCATGCTCTATTTCAAGGATCCGTTCAAGAAAAATCCGAACTATTCCGCTCATGTGGCTCATGCCGCGACCCATATCCAGCCGGTCGCTCATGTCGGCTTCCATCGTTATGCTGACCTCGAGATCGTGGGCGGTTCGAGAAGCATTGCTGAAGCCACCCTCATTCATGTCGCCCGGATCATACTGCGCGAAGAAGGCTATGAAAATATTTCTGTGGATGTCAATAGTATCGGCGACAAAGATTCCATCAGCCGTTTCCACCATGACCTCACCGCCTACTATCGTAAGAATATCAATGACATGCATCCCGAATGCCGGCAACTTTTCAAAAAAGATCCCTTCGCTTTACTTTCCTGCAACAATCCGCATTGCCACGAGATCAACGAGAACGCACCGAAATCGCTCAACTATCTCTCCGAAGCCAGCCGCAATCATTTCAAGGAGACTCTCGAATATCTCGAAGTCCTCGGCATTCCTTACCGCATTAACAACAACCTCGTCGGCAACCGGCATTATTGTACCGAAACGGTTTTCACTATTATTGATGGGGATCACCAGAGCAAACGCGAGTCTGACAGCGCCGCCGGTAAAAAAAATGCCACCCACAGTGCTCACGGCACCCACGCCGCCCATCCCGCCCGCAAAATCCTCGCTGTCGGCGTGCGTTATGACGGCCTCGCCAAAAAAATTGGCCTCAAGCGCGAAGTCCAAGGCGTCGGCCTTTCCCTTCTCGTTAAAGGCAACCATGCTGAACTACGCAAAGAAGTCAAGCGCACTCGCCGGCCGAAAGCTTCGTTCGTCCAGCTCGGCTTCGAGTCGAAGCTCCTGTCGCTCGGCGTCCTCGAGCTTCTCCGTCAGGCCAACATTCCTGTCTATCAGGCCCTGGCCAAAGATCGCCTCGGCGCCCAAGTGACCATCGTCGAGAAATACCATATTCCCTACGCTCTCATCATGGGCCAAAAAGAAGCTATCGATAAAAGCATCATCGTCCGCGACACCGAAACGCATGCGCAGGACAGCGTGGCACTCGAAGAGCTGGTGAGATATATGAAGAAGCTGGGGGTTTAGTAGTTGCATCAATAAAAGACCCGTGCTATACTGCTCCTCATGATAAACGTAGAAGTCAACCGGAATCCGAACGAAAATGCCCTGAACGTCATACGACGCTTCACCAAAAAGGTCCAGGGAAGTGGCGTTTTACCTCGGGTGCGGGGCGTGCGCTACCATTCGCGAACCCTCTCTCCATACAAGGTCAAGATGAAAACCCTCGCTTCGATCAAGCGCAAAGAAGAAATCCAGGAGCTCATCAAGCTCGGCAAAATGCCGGAGAAGCCGACGCGGTTTTCTCGCTAGTTCGCTCATTTTTTATTGCCCGTTCCCTTGAAGAATACAATTTCTGAAGCACAATTTGATGAAATAAAAAACACTGTCTTAGGTAAAGACTATGACCTTTCCCTTGCATTCGTCTCGGCGGCATGCATCAAAAAATTGAATCGGACATATCGCGGTATTGATAAGCCGACGGATATCTTAAGCTTTCCTTTTTCCGCATCAGCCGGCGAAATATACATCTGCAAATCTGTTGCGCGTACCGAAGCCAAAAAATTTAGCCGTGCGCCCGACAATTTTCTGCTCTTTTTATTTATCCACGGTTTGGTTCATTTGAAAGGTTTCGATCATAGTAGTACAATGGAGCGTATAGAAAGCCAGTTCAGGGAACAATTCAAAATATAATTTTTTTTGAATGTGAATGTCGGCTCTCACTTCACACATGTCACGCTCAATCATCACCGGAATTGATATCGGTACATACTACGTCAAGGTGGTTATTGCTGAAGCGCCGGATGAGCGTGGAAATGCGCGACCAAAAGTGGAAAATAAGAAAAGCGGCCTCGGCGCAGGTCCGGGAAATATGAGCCGCCCACCGAATCCCAACTTCCCTAAAATCCTCGGCATGGGTATGGCCGAGTCGAAAGGCTTGCGCCATGGCTACATCACCAATGTTCGTGACGTAGCTCGGAGCGTCCGCGCTGCTATTGCTGAAGCGGAAAAGCGGGCGCAAGTCAAGGTCAAGCGGGCTTTCATTTCTGTCGGCGGCATCGGCCTCGGCAGTATTGTTTCTACAAGTTCGGTCATCGTCACCAAAGCCGACACTGAGATTACTGCTCTCGACATCGAGAAACTGAAAGAGCAATGTCAGAAAGACATTTCCCCATCAGCCATCATCAACAGAAAAATTCTCCACGAAGTTCCTCTTTCATATAAAATAGACGGCAAAGCAGTGCTCGGCGATCCAGAGGGTATGAAAGCAAATAAACTCGAAGTTAGAATGCTTTTTATCACCTGTCTCGAGCATCATTTGAACGACCTTGTCCAGGCGGTCGAAGAAGCGGGTGTGACCGTCCAAGACGTCATGGCGGCGCCGATTGCGGCGAGTCTCGTGACCTTGTCGAAAACGCAGAAAATCGCCGGCTGTATCTTGGCTAATATCGGCGCAGAAACGGTGGCTATCGCCGTCTTCGAAAACAACATGCCGGTTTCCCTCGAAGTTTTTCCCATCGGCTCGACGGATATTACCAACGACATCGCTCTCGGCCTGAAAGTGCCGCTCGAAGAAGCGGAGCAGATCAAAATCGGCGTCATCACCGGCAGTTCATATCCGCGCAAGAAGCTCGAGGAAATCATCGAAGCGCGTTTATCGGATATTTTTGAGCTCATTGATGCCCATTTGAAGAAAATCGGTCGAAGCGGGCTTTTGCCTGCCGGTATCGTCATCACTGGCGGTGGCGCTGGGCTCGGTACTATCGAGGATCTAGCACGTGTCGCTCTGCGTCTACCATCGAAAGTCGGCCGGGTCAATTTCGGCGATCAAGAAAAAGTCCATGAACGGGTGCAAGACGGCTCGCTCGAGCGCACTCTCGGCCTCGGACGACAGTCCTTCCGCGATGCCACATGGGCGGTCGCTTATGGTCTCTGCATTCTCGGCATGAATGCTGATGAAGACACGGCTATCATCGGATCGAGCGGGATTATCATTAAGTCAGCCAAGAATAAAGTAGTGGCGTGGTTGAAGAAGTTTTTGCCGTAGTTTTTTTAAATCTTGTATATAGAACACATTTTACAGTTCCTGCTCTACAATAAAAGTATTACCATCGGGATCTGCGAATTCTGCATCACGCCAACTCCATGGCATATCTTTCGGCTGAGTGATAATTTTACCGCCATTTGCTAAGACAAGTTCTAAAAAAGCATCGACATTATCGACTTGAAGCGATATGGGTTTGGTCGTCCCGAGATATTTTTCTGTCCACCCAGCTGATCTTTCAGTCGAATTTTCTTCAATATTAAACTCGATACCATCCATAGCGAAGCATGAAAAAATCGGCCGTACATCAGTAAATTTCGCATTGAAAACCTTTTCATAAAAAGGTTTTATTTTGATAATATCAGATACCCCTATAAGGACGGAATTAAGTTTTACTTTCATGATTTCGAACAGTATAGCAAAAACTGGGTAGAAGAAAAACCGCCTCTCGGCGATTATTCTTTCCATGGCTTCTTGGGTTACGATACGATCATATCGTGCGGGCCGGGACTTGGTAGTAGTCACAGTTTAGCAAATGTAGTTTAATTGTCAAATAAAATCCATACAAAACAACACTTTTATATTTCCTCAAAATGACTTACTTCATGGAGCCGGCAGAGGGAATCGAATCCTCGAGCCAAGGACTACCAAGTCCCAGCTCGCTCCAAACCACCGGCTTGTCCTTTTGCAAGGACAAGATGACTGTATCAGAGCACGATGAAATCTCCGTAAAGAAAAGTTAAAATTTTTATGAAATTAGGTAGTTACACAACAAATAATAACATTTGGAAATGTTACTTTAGGAGCGCTACCTTGCACTTCCCTTTTTCAAACGACTTTGGTATGATTGCCTCTACTTATGAGAGAGTAGCGCGACGAGTGATTTTTATTTATTTTATTCCTTATCCACCTTTACTTCACCCTTTATCAACACCATGCCTAACATCACCCCAGACATTGAAGCGTTCGCCAGAATAAAAGTCCTCGGTATCGGCGGTTCCGGCAAGAACGCGGTCAACCACATGATCAATTCGAAAGTCAGGGGTGTGGATTTCATCGCTATCAATACTGATTCGCAGGATCTCCATCATTCGCTCGCTAAAAAACGCATTCATATCGGTAAAAACTTGACTCGCGGTCTCGGCACCGGCATGAATCCGGACATCGGCAAGCGAGCTGTTGAAGAAACCAAAGAAGATATTCAGGAAGCGATCAAGGGCGCGGATATGGTATTCATCACCTGCGGACTCGGCGGCGGTACCGGTAGCGGTGCTTCGCCATCGGTCGCCCGTACGGCCAAGGAACTCGGGGCGCTGACCGTTGCTGTAGTGACCAAGCCCTTTTTCTTTGAAGGTCAACAGCGATCAAAAATTGCCGACACTTCGCTCGAGGAACTCCGCAAAGAAGTAGACGCAATCATCGTCATTCCGAACGATCGCCTCCTTTCGACCATTGAAAAAAGCACCACTGTTAAAAATGCCTTCGCTCAATGCGACGAGATTCTCCGTCAGGCAGTCGAGGGTATCTCCGACCTCATCACCACACCAGGCCTCATTAATATTGACTTCGCCGACATTCGTGCGGTCATGGAGAATTCCGGCTCGGCTCTCATGGGCATCGGTTCAGCTACCGGTGAAAACCGTGCCGTGGATGCAGCCAAAATGGCTATCAATTCTCCACTTCTCGACGTTTCCATTACCGGTGCCAAAGGCGTGCTCTTCTCCATTGCCGGCGGCGAGGATTTGACCATGTTCGAGATCCAAGACGCCGCCAAAATCATCACCGAATCCATTGACCCACAAGCCAAAGTCATCTTCGGCACCGTCCGGGACGACAAGCTCAAGAAAAATGAAGTCAAAGTGACCGTCATTGCCGCCGGTTTCCCTGATACGAGCGAAGTAGCCGGCAAACTTTTCGGGGGTAGCAGTAGCACTGGCAGAACATCGGCTCTCGCAGGCGGCGCTGTGGGCGGTATCGAGCCAACCATTGGAGCTTTGACACGAGAAATCCGCGAGAGTCGAGAACGAGATGGAAAAGAAAGTGCGGTTGTGACAGGACGTGAGGAGCGTAGCCGCGGTAGAATTTTCAACTCTTTGAGCTCCGTGCTCAATTCGCCCGCCGACAAAGCCGTAAAAGAAAGTAAAGACATCAAGGATGAAAAAGAAAAAAAAGCCGACGATGATGACGATTGGGGGGCAGTGCCGGCTTTCTTACGACGGTCAAAAATTAAGTAAAAAATAATAGAATTTTAAATTAATCAGAAACTGATCATGTTGTACGACTTGGCAATAATCGGCGGTGGTCCTGCGGCAGTAGCGGCGGGAGTATATGCTTCGCGCAAGCAGTTGCGCACTATTTTTATAACGAAAGATTTCGGCGGCCAAAGCGTCGTCTCCGATGGTATTGAGAATTGGATCGGCACGATAAAAATCTCGGGCACCGATTTGGCTAAAAATCTTGAAGCTCATATCCGAGCCTATGCGGATGGAATAGATATTAAAGAACCAATAGTCGAGATAAAGACCGGCGAGCTCTGCCAAAATATTTCAAAGTCGGGTCAGAACGACGGTTCCAATTTTATTATTAAAACAGATAAAGCCTTCTATTCCGCTCGTACCGTCCTTATCGCCACCGGCAGTGACCGCCGCAAGATCGATGTTCCCGGCGCTGATATATTCGAGCATAAAGGCTTGACCTATTGCGCTTCATGCGATGGGCCGCTCTTCGCTGGCCAAGACGTGGCCGTGATCGGTGGCGGCAATGCAGGCTTTGAAAGTGCGGCTCAGCTTCTTGCGTATTGTAAAAGTGTTACCTTACTCAATAGAAGCGACAAGCTTCGCGCTGATCCTACTACAGTAGCGGCGGTGATAGCCAATCCCAAGATGAAACTTATCAATAATGCCATTCCTAAAGAGGTCAAAGGCGACAAGTTTGTTACGAGTCTCATCTATACCGAAATAACAAAAGGTGGTTCAAACGACGTTAGCAAAGACACAAGTCGCGACGTTGAACTTCCCGTCACCGGTATTTTTGTTGAGATAGGCTCGGTACCGACGACGTATTTTGCTAAAGATTTGGCCATAATAGACCAGTTTGGCCGTATCGTCGTAGACCCGCGCAATCAGCGTACGTCGGTAGACGGCGTTTGGGCGGCTGGCGATGCGACTGACGGTATTTACCATCAGAACAATATCGCCGCCGGTGATGCAGTCAAGGCTCTCGAGGATATTTATATATATATTTCGAAATTATAAGCAAAAAATCAGTTATAAAATAAAAGAAAAATTATTTAATAATTATCGAGAATTTCAGTAAGAAAACGGCTTCGAACAAACACTTTTGTTCCATACACCGATTGCCGCCGATTTGGCTACCTTTTGATCGGCTTTGAACTGAGATTGATATTTGTAGGGTTCATTCATATAGGTATATTCACGGGCAAAGCCTTTTTCAATCATATATTCGTTATATGATAAACTAGCAGGAAACGAACTACCATCATTCTCGACTGCACCCTGTGGTGGAAAGACATAGGCAAGCAAACGACCGTATATATCGTAATCACCAGCGGCCGGATCCTTTTCGATGTATATTTCTGTGGGCGAAGAGATATGGGATGAACCGCTATATACCTCATCTGAAGAAGAACCTGTATCAAAAATCCGCTTGGCTTCAGTACTCGCTTCCGGACCGAAACATTCGACCGGTTTCCTCGGATCCACCGTCTCCGGCGTGTCCATGCCGATTAGGCGCACGGTGATAGCATGGCCAAGAACATCTACCACTAACGTATCGCCATCAATGACATGATCGACCGGATAGAGCGTATTATCCTTGACCAACTCGGCGAATTTCCAAGCATTCGGATGAAATGATTGGCCGGAATTGTTATGGCTCGTTGAATTATTTTGGCTTTCAGAAACAAAATCACTCTTTTTAAAGGAATGAATACACACAGTAATAATCATAACTACTACGATGATAGCAAGGAAAATAACCAAACTTACAACAGCCTTTTTATTATGTGTATTCATATTTTTTCATCATAGAAAAACAAGTCTAGTATACACAAGCCTGATAAAATCTCCGTAAAGAAAAGTTAAAATATAGCTAAAATTCGTATTTCAAATATGAAAATTGAATAGTGTCAACTATTTCGTACGCTATTTTGAGTACTAAAAGGACTAATTTATGACCCTTAAATCGCTGACTTTTCTCTTTCTAATTTTCCTATATGATCGGCTAGCTTTTTGGCAATATCTATCATCTCTGTTACATCTTCCATAACAAGAAGGATAATGGGTGGAAATACTTTTGACATTTTTTGCTTCATACTTAGACTCACATCAGTATTTTCTTTATAAATTCTTCGGGCATTGAGAATCATAACCTTACGACCAATAGAAGGAAATTTACGGATAACTTCAAAACCCTTGAAAAAGCTGTTTTTCGGCACAATATCCTCAAGAAGATTCTTTAGAGCCGGTATACTCCACTGACCGTTGCCGAGATCATAGACAATCTTTTTTTCCGTATCTTTCGGTTCTACCTGAAATATTCGATAGAAAGCCTCATTGGCCGCCATAACACGGAAGTCTTTATCGAGAATAAGAATGGAGTCACGTGCCACATCTACCACCGTTTTGATATATGTCCAACTTTCTTCCCATCCATATTCAAAGAAATTTTCCATTATACTCCACAGCCGCACTAAAGCTTCTTTTATTACAATGACTCTGTAATAGAGATTTCCTACAATTCTGCTATACTTGTGCTATGTTATACGACGATTTATTAAAAGTGCCCCGACCGTGCCCATTCTGTTCACCAGCGCGAGACAATAGCATCATAGCCGAAAATAATACGGCATATCTTACCTACGCTCTCGCTCCCTACCATCCCGATCACCTGCTCGTTATTCCCAAACGACACATCGTCAACATTCTTGATATCACTACCGTCGAAGAAGACGATATATACACTCTCTTGAGAAAAGCTCTGACTGCTTTAAACCGCGAAAACTACAAAGACATCTCCGTTCTCGTTCGCGATGGCGACAATACCATGAAAACTATTCCCCACCTCCATTACAATATCATTCCCGACACGCGACTCGGCGATATAGATCATGAAGATACAAAGCGTATCACGCTTTCTGAGACCGAAGCTGTGGCTATACAGAAGAGAATGAAGGCATTAATTGAAGTTCCGGCACAAACAATCTAAGCCTTTTCAATCCGCGATGAATCTGCACCGTCACGGCATTTTTTGACTGTAACGTAGCAGAAGAAATCTCTCCGATTGATAAATTCTTTACAAAACGAAGTGAAAGGACTTCTCGGTACTTTGGCGGAAGTCTTTTAAGCAGAAGAAGGATCATCCGACCATCATAGATATTGATCATCCGATCGGCATGTTCACGTTCATCACTTGGTTCAAAACCTCCCTCGATCAGGTCGTCGAGTGATGTAGTCTTGCGCTTGCGATATTCATCGACAATGAGATTGGAAAGAATCTTATATAAAAAGGACTTCATATTATTGATTTCACCGCCTTTGATCATGAAGCCCCATGTCCGTATGAAAGTGTCTTGAACAGTATCTTCAGCTAAAGCTTTGTTCTGTAGTTTAGAAAAAGAGTACAGCATCAACGGCTTCATGTAATCTCGATGAGCCGAAGTTAATTTATCCTGTTGTACTTTCAATGTAGTGATAACGTTAAGCATACCTTTATAGCATATACATAATATTTTACACTATTCTTGCTAAAAATACAAGTATACGCTTTATTTATCGATTCGCTTTCAGCCGTAATAGAAAATGGTAATCCTACGAGGAATCGGCTACTACGTAGCCAGGTACTTTTCCGCTCTCATTCGCTTCGCTCATTCGAGACGGAAAAGTCTTTCGATTCCCTGACGCATGTCGCGCAGGCGACATGCTTAGGGCTACCGCTTTTTTCGCTCCGCTCAAAAATCAGTAGCCCTACAGGGAATCGAACCCTGGTTAACGGATTGAAAACCCGTTGTCCTAGCCGCTAGACGATAGGGCCGTCTTTGTGTACAACTGTATATACACAACTATATATATCCACCAGCGTACGGCGAAAATATAACATTTTTTTATAAAAATGGCAAAAAATAAAAACGGGTGTGATAAAATAGCCTTCTCTGTTTCTTTACAGCGGCTCCTGATCAACCGCCACGATTTTTGCTTTCCAGATACGACCATGGAGAGTTTTCCAAACATCATGGAGCTCTTCATTTTTCAAAAGCCATAGGACAATGAGCCAAACGGCAATACCGATAAGACCGGCACAAAAACCTTGGAAAAAGACGCCATAGATTTTCTGGAGATTAAAAATATCACCAAATGGTCGCAGAGCGAGAAATGCGACCCATCCGCCAATAACTGCCGCACCAGTATTGTGGATAAGTGAGCGAAAAACGGTCGGAGTGAATTCCCCTTTCCAGCCGCCATAATCATGATGAAACATGTGCCAATGGAGATAGGTGTTGAGGAGAATACCGAGCGAGTACGCAAGCGACAAAACGAGAACACTTGAGCCCGCAACTCCCGTCACTTTAAATAGTGACTCGACGAAAAATGCTGTCGGAGGATATGTCGTAAAGACAATCCGTAAAATATACGCCAAAAGGATGATAACTGCGGCCGAAATACAATTAACCAAGAGCGGCCGACGAGTCTTGCCCTCAGCATAATATGCTCTGACAAATAAAAGGATAAGCCCCTGCCCTGCCACCGATATAGTAAAGATAGCAAGCATAGCGGCGGTCAAGCGGGTATCGTCCCAGGTGAACTGTCCCGCTCCAAGGATGACTCTAACAATTTGAGCTCGCAGAACGATAAAAAGCACGGTCATCGGCATCGACCAAAAAATGATGTGCTTGGCGCAGGTCGCCATGTGCGAGACGTAATGCTTAATGTCACCCGCTTCATAGAGCTTGGCCATAGCCGGAAAAGCCGCCGAGGCATAGCTCACACCGATGATGCCGAGCGGCACGGACTGCAGGTTCCATGCGAAGTTGAAAATAGAGACAGAACCTGCACCCATGAGCGTGGCCAAAGCGATGAGGAAAAATTCGGCGATTTCGGCAGAGGAAAGGGTCAAGGTGCGCGGAAATGACACAAGTACCACTTCCCTGATTTCTTTCCAATTAATCGGCACCCGCAGTTGTGGCATAAGCCCACGCGAGACCACGAAGGGTATCTGTATACCCAGATGCATTGCCGCACCAAGAACAACTCCAATGATGAGACCATATATGCCAAAAAAAGGATAGAGAAACAACGTACCGAAAATGATACCGAGATTGTAGAGTAACGGGCTGATGGCATAAATGAGAAAGCGATTATACATCTGGGTAACGCTCGCCAGAAAGTTCGACATACCGAGGAGAATCGGTGAGAGTAACATGATGCGCGATACAGTGATGAGAAGTCCAAGTTGTGGACTACCGGCATAGCCGGGCAAGAGGCGCGGAATAATGTACGGCATAAGGAAAAAGATGATGATACAAACACCGACAATACCGACAAAGAATGCCGAGAAGACATGGTCAATGAAATATTTTTCATGAGCTTTGTCTGTCGGATCGTTTTTCGCTTTGCTTTTTTTTATCAGAAACGGCACCAGAATAGACGCCGCTACCGTCGAGGCGATGGTGGCATAGACCATATCGGAGATACGGAAGGATGAGTAATAGAGGTCAAGCAATGGTCCGGCACCGAATTTGAAAGCGAGGATTTTATCACGAACGAGAGCCAACACCGATGACGCGATAGTTGCCACACCGAGCAAATAGGCCGCCTCATGAAGGCCGTTTATTTCTTTGCCGAGGAGACTAAAAAACTTTTTGACCATTACCGTTTTTTATTTTTATGATCCTTTTATGATTGTTTATTGAGTAGAAATGGAAGAAGTGCCGTCTGAAATACTACTTGAGGCATCAGCCGATTTCTTTATTTTAGTATTTTTCGTTGAAACTTTTGGTGATACTGGTGCGAGTGGAGCATTGCCGACAGCCGGACTTTGACCATTATTGGAGAATATCGAGATGCCATTTTGCAAATCACTCAATAGAGTGGAGATTGTGGAATTTTGAGGATACATCTTAGCCAAATCGGTAAAGACAGTTGTGGCATCCGTCGTATCGTTAGCTCGAGCAAAGGTCAGTCCGAGAAAGTATTCAGCATTGGCATACGTTCTATCAATCTTGAGAACAGATTCGAAAGCTTGGGCGGCGGTTTGATAACTTTTGGCATTGTACGATATGACACCGGCTTCAAAGAGAGCATCCGTATAATCGGGCTTGAGCTTCAAAGCGTCACTGACTTCATTGACCGCGGCAGTAGTACTGCCTTCAGCATAATCGAGCCGACCAAGAGAAAGGTAAATGGCTGGAGCCATCGGAGACAAGATAATTCCATCAATATATGCTGACCGTGAATCCATATAGGCATTCGGCACATTCAAAGCGGCGGCAATAGCTGATAGATCTCCTTCAGCCAGAAAATTATTGGCATTCCCGGGGTCGATATGTTGGCCACTGCGGGCAAAACCAATGCCTTCATTCAACAGTAAGCCGATAGTTGACACTGACGATGAGGATGCTGTGGCAGAAGCTGACGAAATTATGCTATTGATTTGATACGCATCAATCTGGGCAAGTGCTTGATAATATGTATCACTCTTTTTAAACGTCAGGGCTTTTTCAAAATCAGCCCGAGCCGAAACAGCATCACCGGCGACACTCGCATTGATGCCAGATTGAAAATAGAAACCAGCGATGGCGTCTTTGGCATAAACCAAACATCCTACTGCCGAAATGATAACCGCAATCCATAGTACGAGCCACATCGTTCTGCCACTTTTCCAGCTTTGCGACCATTCTATATTTCGCAGTTCAATCATAGTGTGGCCCTTTGAATGGCTAGACTCCATACCAAGCACCGCGAAGAAAAGCCCCGTCATAATCATAGTAATAAGAATGATGACATGTGACGGCGTATACAGAAATAACATCGACCACAAAAAGAATGCTGTAAGAAACGATGTCATCAACATATATTTTGAAAGATGATTCTCCGGAAGATGCCGCATAACCTTTACACCGAGATATACGAACCAACCAAAGAAAAGAACCCACAAAATAGCACCGACTACACCGACATCAACAAGCGACGTTACAATGAAATCTGAACCGCTTGGGAAAGCCGAATTCCAGAATTGGGTCTGATTGAGATTGGCTGGTTTGTACAGTAAATATTGTTCAGCAAAACGATCCGGACCTGTACCAAAAAAGGCAGAGAGTGTCGAATGTCTCAACGTCGAATAGGTAATATCAGCCGTATATTGATACGGCAGAGAAACTTCGGCATAACTAACGTTCATCTTTTGAATACTCGAGCTAGTTATGCTCGTACCTTTCCATGCGAACACAGCGGCAACAATGAAGATAATCAAAGCGAAATACGGCAGATTTTTATACGATACATTTTTTCTTTTACTTTCTTTTTCATTGCTTTCAGCCGTTTTCTTTATACCGATCGAGAAAAAGCGATAGATAACCAGTCCGAGAGCGGCTAGAGCAATACCGATCCATATCAAATACAGATCAATAAGGAAAAGGAAAATAAAGCTGATAACGCAGAGTACTATGGAAATAATACGTAGACGTTTAGAAACGGGCAAAAGGTGCGCCGTGAATGATTCGAGAGTGAACGATGAAATGAGAAAGACAATACCGGCAAGAATAGCAAGGTCGTACCATGATCCTACCATCGTAGACGTAAGGGTACTGAAAGTACCCAAACCAAGCCAACCAAGACTTATGCTTGACCCTATACCAGGAATAAAAGCGATGAGGATGCGGATCAAAGCGAACAAAGCCGCTAGAGAAAAAGCGCCGATGACAGTAACAACAACAGAAGCGATACGTTCACGTGTTGTGCATAAAAGAATAGTCAAGAGACCAGCTAAAAGGATGATGAGAGTGAAAGCTCCGCCGTATTGGTCGAAGCCGACATTGATAAACGAATTGCTGGGGCTTACCGAAAGAATTATTGAGACAATGGTCGAAAGAGCAAGCAACGTGCCGATCCAGATGATCGGTTGTGACGGCAATGAAATCGATCCTTGTCGAATACGAGAAATAATGTAGAGAAGAAAGGAAAGAAGGATGCCGATGCCAATGATAACAGTCTTGATGACAGCCAAAGAAACGATTGCTGATGGTAAAAAAGCCAAAATAGCAAGAGCAATGGTAACAAGGAAAATATTAAATGATGCTTTTTCCATAAAATAAATATCAATAAATAATAAGCTAATAATAAACTGACGGGATTGGCAGTAGTATACCATATTTCAAATAGCAAAAAACGCTCCTTTGGGGAGCGTCTTTTGGTGTGTTGTACTGATAAGCCGAATTCTGTGCTGTGCATCATAATTATGATGCACAGCGACAGTCATTTATCTGGGATGTGTGTTACCACGCACCTCAAGCGGCACTCTTGAAAGCCTTTCGGCTTTCAAGCACGGCCTTGCACTGGGGTAAGGATTTAGCCGTTGCATTCGGATATCGGTACCATTGCTGATACCTCTATCCGACTGATCCCCGAAAATTGCTTTCCGGAAACCCGTACTTCGTTTCCAAAGAACGCGTCTCTGTTCGCACCTCGCGGCTTGCGCCGGACGGGCGTTACCCGCTACCTTTCTGCGCGACCTTGCGGCCGGCCAGTGTTCGGACTTTCCTCTATGACACAATATGCAGGCTTTCACCCGTAGAACGTGCCACAGCGACTGTCGAGTACAGCGACATTATTATAACTTACCGTATGAAATTTGACAAGAGATTTACATGCAAATTATAGCATCACAATTTACGGTGATTGTTCTACTTGCGCTTTGACGAAATCAAGAGCCTCACCAACCGTAAGTTGATTATCCATCGCATAACCGGCATTTGTTTCGAGAACATACAGACTCGGTGCAGACGGAGAAAATGTCTGTGGATACGTGTCGGGCGAAACATTTTCAGCGATGTAGACAATATGGAAACCAGCATCGAGCCAAATCATATCAATAGGAAAACTCATATCTTTCATCCAAAAAGCGTATTCACTCGGCGTGTCGAAAATAAAGAGCATACCTTCATCTATCGGCAAAGATGCCCTCTGACCCAAACCAAGTTCTTGCTCGGTATCAGTACGGGCAAAAAGAAGCGAAAGCGGCTGGACTGAAGATTGCTGGATTGAAGATTGAGCCTGATTTTGGTTATTATTATTCAGCACAATACGCACCTCATACATATATATGATAGCGATAAGGAAGAGTGCCCCAAGAATCCAATCAAAGATGATAATACGGCTTTCTTTGTTCATAAAGTATAGTATAATACAGTTATGCCTCCAACCGCTACCACGGTCTCGACCACAGTCGATACTTCATACCGCAAGCTCGGCCACAAAGCTTTCTATATCCTAACCATAAAGAAAAGTACTACAGCTATTTGTTTTCTTGTTCTCGAAATAGTCCTGCTTATTGTCCAATCATCGGGCGTTCTTCGTTCAAACCCTCAAATAAATAGTCTCCTCGGCGGGGCGGAACTCATCGTCTTTCTTATTTTTCTCGTCGCTATCATCGCCGGACTTTTGGCCGGCTATTTCTCATATATCGCTTTCCGCTATCGCGTGGATGAAAATGGCTTCTTAACCGAGCGCGGTACTATAAGCAAGCAAGAAACTTCTCTGCCCTTCCGCCAGATCCAGAACGTGGACATTGAACAAAGCATGATCTATCGCATGATGGGTGTTTGCGATCTCATCATCCTGACTGCCGGCCATGAAGATAAACAAGACGCAGGAAAAAACGAGTCGGAAATCGTTCTACCAGCACTTGATATTACAGTCGCCCATGACTTACGCACGCATCTTCTCGAACGAGCTAATGTTCAAGAGGTAAAACCGGAAAATCAAATTTAATACAGATGATAGTATGTTGGCGTTGAATATGAATACATCGGCGAAGAATAACCATATGTCGAATATGTCGGATAGGCATTATAAACCGTAGCGGGAATATAGGAAATGACGGGCGCGACATTGACGACTGGATTGACATACGTCGTTGGGTAGCTATAGTTTGTGGCATAACTCGTCGTCGGATATGTTGGATAATTATAACCGCTATAGCCATTGTAGACCGTGCCTGAATACGAAACCGTAACATAAAGTGTGGCACACTGGCTATTTGCATACGAAGTGTTTGTATATGGATATGAAGTGTCATTGCCACAAACCGTGATAGTGGCATTGCCGGGAGTTAGAGCGTAAATAGAAACCGAACTGCCGCTTACGCTGGCTGAAACCACGGCAGAATTGGTATTACTGGAAACGTAATATGTGCCGGCATAATTGTAATTTGATTCATTATAATTGGAGCCATTGTAGACACTCGATCCTTGATAGATTTGGATTGATTGGCTTTGGCCAACGGTAAGATTGAGACTGTTCTGACTGAATGAAAGCCCATTGACCGAATTTATGGGAGTATTTGAGGAAATAATAGAGCCATTGACAGAAAACGGCCATGCCACCGCCGAAGATTGCAAGCCATCAATAACGACATAGACTGGCGCACCATAGGGAATACTGGCCAAAGCGGCATTATAGGAAGCACCGGTATAAGTATACGGACTGTTGACGTTCATGTATGGTGAAAGAGTAGTCGAGAGGTAACCATTCTGAGCAGTGGAACCGATCACACCCAGAGATATGGCAACTGAAGAACCGCCAGTGGTTGTGTAATAATAGAGATAAATCTGGGCATCAGAATCTCCGGATATGTTCATCTGTACCGTGCCATTCGTAAGACTGGAAATTGAGAGAGTGGGCGACGTAAAGGCGAAAGCAGAAACGGGAGCGAAAACAAAACTGCAAGCAACGCCAAAAAGAACCGCGCCTGCAAGCGATACTCCGAGAATCGTCTTTTTAATTGAACTGATCGAAAAAGTTGGAAAAGTAAAATTTTTCATGGTTTTAGCTATATTTATTGGATATATGCCGTTTATTTGATACTGTAATATATGACGTACTTAAGCCATATATTACATAACAAAAACAGTATTTGCTTCAAGCTTATCATTAAATTACTTTCCTGTCAAGTACTTCGAAGGCTTCATGCGTATCAGATATGGGTGGCTCGAGAACAACAGTGATACGTTTCTAAACCAAAACCGACCCCTCAAATAGTGCCCGTTTCTATGAGCTTTTTCTAAATGAGAATAGAAATCGTTTTCTAACTAAAATATGACTTACTTTTGTCAAAAAAGAACCGTCTATTCTCATTTAGAAAAAGTGCAGAGGAAGAGGTCACATCTTCGGATTACTTCTCTTCAGGTCACTTTTTCCGCTTCAAATATTTCTTTCCTTTTAATTTTTCTGGCAGAAGACTGTCGGCGGTTGTGCCGATTGCCCCTGCGGCAGTGTCTTTGCCGTGCGGATATTTTTCATAGCCTTTGCCGTAGCCGAGGTCTTTCATGAGCTTGGTCGGGGCATTCCTGATACGGAGCGGGATCGGCAGGTTGCCGGTGGCTTTGACATCGGCGAGTGCGGCGAAATAGGCGTCGTAGGCCGAGCGATCTTTGGCGGCGAGAGCGAGATACGCCACGCCATGCGCCAGATTCTCTTGCGCTTCCGGCAGGCCGATGGTCTCGACCGCTTGGAAAACGGCGTTGGCCACCACGAGCGCCGTCGGCTGGGCGAGGCCGATGTCCTCGGAAGCAAAAACAACCATCCGCCGGGCGATAAACTTCGGGTCTTCCCCGCCCGCTATCATCCGCGCGAGATAATAGAGCGCCGCGTCGGCGTCGCCGGCACGCATGCTTTTTATGAAAGCGGAAATGGTGTCGTAATGCTCGTCGCCCTTTTTGTCGAAGCGAATGAAAATTTGCGAGAAGGAATTTTTTAATTGATCAAGAGTGATTTGCTTTTGGCCAGACGCGGCCGCGCTTTTATTTTTATTATTTTTCGCGCCAGCACTTTTTTCACCTTTCTCCACCGCACCCGACATCGCCCCCGTCACATACAGCCTGTCCACATTCTCTATCGCCGTAATCGCCGTCCTCGCATCGCCGTTCGCATACGAGACGAGCCATTCGACAGCGTCCTTCGGCACTTTGATACCGAGAGCTTTGGCGGCGCGGCTGACGATTTTTCCAATGTCGGCGGGCGACAGACTTTTCAATACAAAAACGCGACAGCGCGACAGAAGCGCGGAAATGACTTCGAAACTCGGATTCTCCGTGGTGGCGCCAATGAGCGTGAGCTCGCCGCGCTCGACGTACGGCAGGAGAAAATCCTGCTGGGCTTTGTTGAAGCGGTGGATCTCGTCGAGAAAAAGGACTTTCGGCCGGCCGTCGAGCAGGGTGTCCGGCTCGTTGATGATGGTGCGGATATCGTCCTTGCCTGCGGAAACGGCGGAGAGCTCATAGAAACGCGCGTCGAGAGCGGCCGCATAAATACGCGCAAGCGTCGTCTTGCCCGTGCCCGGCGGCCCCCACAGAATGAACGAAAAAAGATGGCGCTCCTCGATGGCTTTGCGGAGGGGTCCGGCGGGTTTGGCGGCGACAGTGCCCGCTTTGCTGCCAGCGGGTTGCGCCGGCTCAGACGGCCGTACAAGCTCCTCCTGGCCGATGAAGTCCTTGAGATTTTGCGGGCGAATTTTGTTGGCGAGGGGGTTCATAGGGGTATTATAACCCCAATAATCCAAAAGGAAAGAATTGTTTAATTATTTGTTTATCCTCAAACACAGTTTCCTGAACTATTTCCAAAGAGGTCTCTTTATTTTTTATTATCCTTCCTCCCATCCGCTACTCTCCACAACACCCTCGCCGCATAGGTGCGATACGGCGACCAGGCGCGGGAAAGCTTGTCCATCAGGCGGTCGCTTGGCAGTTCCGACAGGCCATAGAGGTGCATGATGCCCTTCTTCAGGCCGAGGTCGCCTTTAGAAAAAATATCGGTGCGGCCAAGCGATGACATGAGGATCATTTCCGCCGTCCAGGGGCCGATGCCTTTGATAGATGTAAGAAGCTCGATGACTTTTTCGTCTGGATGGGTGTGGATGGTGGCGAGGTCGAGCTTTTTGTTTTGCTTGGCATTTTTCTTGGCATCTTTTATCGTGTCTTTATGCAGGACGGCGCGGGCGAGAGCTTTAATAGTCCTAGCTTTGGCATTCGAGAGACCGCAGGCGCGGAGCGCGGGAATGGAAAGAGTGGCGATGCCAGCGGGAGTAATGGCGGTCTTTACTTTTACCTTTTCCTCCAACCTGCGAAAAATCGTCTCCGCCGCTTTACCGGAAAGCTGTTGATTAACGATAGCGTGGACAATATCACGAAAGACATCCCGCGACCGGCGGATGTCGGCGATATCGTGAAGCTGTGCGGCCTCGTAGAGGATCGGGTCGACTTTTTTAAAATGAAGTTTGGCGTGATGGTACATTGGTTCGGTTATTTTGGATTTTTATACTTTTGGCTTTTGGCTTATTATATATTAAAATTGAGCCATGATAAAAATAAAAGAAATCGCCTTTTTCTGTTACGCCGTATCGGATATACCGAAAGCCAGAGCTTTTTATGAAGGTGTGCTTGGTCTGACGCCGAACAGCGAATATGACGGCTCACCCGATGCTGAAGGCAAAAGTCCCAGCTATATCGAATACAACATCGGCTCGACAACTCTCGCCATTGGTTGTGCACCGGGCATGTGGGAGCCTTCGGATAAAGGCGCTTCAGCGACGCTTGAAGTAGAAGACTTCGACGCGGCACTTGCGACGATACAAGAAAAATCCATAGCGGGAATGAAGGTGTCTATCGTCATGGGGCCATATGACTTCCCTACCTGCCGAATGGTTGCCATCACTGATCCCGACGGTAACAGGATCACTCTGCATAAGCGCAAGATATAAAAAAACGCCTCTCTATTTCAAAAGGCGCTGTGCTTATTACTATGTGCGATCGACCAGTGCTATATATTGTCACCTATGTATCCCCCATCAGCACTAAAATCCTCTGGATCAAGGACGGTCGAATATTTGTCCATGTACGGCAAGAAGGTATCGGCGAAAACCACCACCGCCAGTACATCACCGGCCTTGTTACGCAAGCCGCTGAAATCACCATTCTGCGTCAACCAAGCCTTGAGCATTTCGTGTAAACCAACAAGAGCTAGGCCCGAACTCGGCCCGGCAAATAATCCTCTCTGGATGAGCCGAAGACTCATGACATAGGATTCCTTGGTGCCCACTTCCATGCGGGTGTTCATGGCTTCCTTCCATGGCAAGGTGATTTCTTGGAGACGCTCCAACGTACGAGCGCCAGGCACTGCTTGATTGGGAGCAACGTTAACGCCGACAATGAAGACTTTTTCCCCGGAAGGACGTTCTGACTTCTGTGATCTGAAGAAATCACTACAACCGATAAGTGTACCCGATGATCCAAGTGCCGCAGAAAAAACTGTCAGTGCACCATTCGTCTGCTCCCAGATGCCCGGGGCCAGGTACGTAGCGAAAGTTTTGGGATTGTCTGGATTATCATATTGATTAAGATTGATACATCCTTTTTCTTTTCCCATATTTTGGGCTAGCTTGATACCGTCCCGCTTGACGAGCTCTTCATCAACCGAAAGAAGTCTGATCACCTCACCTTTACCAGGTGCCCGATCCCACGGTGTAATAGCCCTGATACGTCTGATACCAAAAAGCGGACCAAGAACGCCGAGAGCTGCCGCCGTGTTGCCAGAACTATTCTCGACAATTGTATGGACGCCCTCAAGCCGGCCACTATTTTGCGCCATCTTGAGCATGTTATACACCACATCTCCCTTGGTATTGAGAAACGGATTCATAAAACCGAGGCAACCGAAGATACGTACTCGGTTGTTGCTGTTGAGAAATGGATTCAACGTCGGATCGGTAAGTTCGACAAGTGGCAAAGCTCCTCGACACGCAGGATTGAGAAAATCGACGAGAGCGTGGGAACCTTGGAAACAGTTGTTTATGTTTGTATTCATATGTAATGTGCTTATATCCTTCTGATGAGAAAACTATCGCATATATTACATTATGTCAATACTGATAACTTTTTTACAATTGTTATATAATTGATTAACATCTTATTATTATTTAATTTAACTACCATCATAAATTGATTAACATCTTATTATTATTTAATTTAACTACCATCATAATATGAAAAAAAATAAACATGAAGGTTTCACTTTGATCGAATTACTCGTCGTCATCGCCATCATCGGTATTCTTTCGGCAATTGTTTTGGCAGACTTGAGCACGGCGCGACAAAAAGGCGGCGATGCCAAAGTGCAAGAACAGCTTTCCAACATCAGGAATGCCGCCGAAATATATTTCAGCTCAAATGGCAACTCATACGGTTCAGCCACCGACTGTACCACGGGGGTCTTCGCCGATTCTATTTCTGGTATGGCTAATCTCGTCGCCACGTCAAGCTATCCATCAGCTACTACAGTTCTCTGTGTTGCTTCAACCACAACGTATGCCGTGACCGCTAGCTTGAGTTCATCAACAGCCGCATGGTGGTGCGTAGACTCAACCGGTGCATCAAAGCAAGAGCCTGACAGCGATATTGTAGACAGTGGCTTGTGCGAATAGATAAATAGAAAAATTAAACGGGTAAATATTTTCTAAGCGAACCTCGTCACGATAAAAATGAGAACCAGTCCGGCAATCGTCAGCCCAATAGTCCCAAATGAGCTATGCTTGCTATGCGCTTCCGGCAAAATATCGCTTGCTCCGATATAGAGCAGAAAGCCGGCAAAAAATCCAAGATAGAGAACGAGGAAACTTTCCGGTAGGTGGAAAAAGAGGGTCGAAGTCACACCCAAGACTGGCGTCAGAGCGTCGAGAAGAAGAAAAGCTCGCGCCCGAGAAGTACTGTTACCGTGCGAGAGAACGAGTGTAACCGTATTCATACCATCAGTAAAGTCATGGGCGATAACGGCGATGGCCACGAGAAGCCCGACCGCGGGACTGACTTGAAAACCGAGACCGATGCCTACGCCGTCCATAAAACTGTGTCCCGCAAGCGCCAGCCCCGAAGCGATGCCGACATGGGGATGCTTGGTATGGTCAGTGGTAGGAGTAGCGGCGAGGTTCATCGTCGAGACATTCCCATGTTGACCTGCATGGCTGTGCTCCGCATATTCGTCTTCATGCGAATGATGGATGAGAATAGTCTTTTCCAGAACATGAAAAATGAGAAAACCAAGGACGAGGGCGACCATGGCGCCGGTGACGCTGAAATTATTTTCTTTGATCAGGTTGATAATTTCCGGAAAAATGTCAAAAAAGACCACGCCGATGAGCACCCCGGCGGTAAAGCCCATGATTTTGTGCAGTCTGTCTTTATTTTTAATGGAAAAAAGACCGCCGAAATATGTGGAGAAAAAAGTGGCTACAGATAAAAGGATGGCTTCCATGGGATTAAATGAGTTAGAGAGAAGTGTACAGGAAAATGTAAGAAAATCAACTAATTGGAAATTTTTAAAATTAAATTTTTAAAAATTTAAAAAAATAAAATCCCCGCCGCGCTTTCACAGTGGGGATGAGGACCAAGACAAGAAAAATGTCGACGTAGCAAAAACAGTTATCTTACCGAACCGCCACATCCTTCTCGGTAAACGTCATTCCGTTCGGAAGCAATACTCGCTTCTTGCCGTCAGGGGATGCTTTGACCGAGCCAGCAAGCCATGCTCGGTGACCAAGCATAGTAGCGGCCCCGATCACATCGAGACCCTCGTCTTCCGGAACAATAAGAACAAAACCCGTACCCATGTTGAACTTGTTGTACATCACAGGATCAGACAGACCGGAATGTTCCTGAATGAAGCGAAAGACCGGCTGAGGTTCCGGCAGGTTCTCCACTTCATAATGGAACGGCGCGACCGCCCGGGCAATCTTGGCTAAGCCGTGACCAGTGATATTGAGAGCAGAATGAATCTCGGTACCGTTATGAAGCAATAATCGGACCAATGGACCATATATGACCGTCGGCTCCATGAGCGCTTGACCGAATGTTTGACCGTCAGAAAGCAGTGCTTGATAACCAAGCTCAGTAAGCTTGACCGATCTGATATCCCGTACAAGAGTCAGACCATTATCATGAACCCCCGAGCTAGCAATACCGATGATCCGGTCACCAACACGGATATTCCGCGAATCAATCGGACACTTCGGATATGGCATAATGCCCCACGTGGAGCCGGCGATTTCAAAAGCACCGGGGAAAACGAGATCCCGCAACATCGGCGTTTCTCCGCCTCCCCAGACAGTATGTTCGGCAATACAAGCTTTTTTCCAACCGAGACCAAGATCAAGCATCTTCTTCGTATCGGCAAAAACTTTGTTTGAACCGGCAGAAAGATACATGAAGCAGGTCACCGGCGGAATACCGCTTTGGGCTAGATCATTGAAGATGGTCATTGCGGCGGACCAAGCGATAGCCTGGTAATGAGAAACTCCTGTTATTCGATAGATTTCATCCGCAACAAGGCCCCGCGTACCGAGCCCTTCAATGAGACTGCCAATGTGCATGTCCCCGACACGGACAATATGAACACTCTCGCCACGACAACCGGCAAGCTCGTTTATTTCCAGACCGGGAATAGTGGGGACACTCGTCTCCGCTCCCAATTTCTGAAATATCTGTTTGACCGGATCAGGAGTGCCGTAATCAACGGCGTACTCAATAATGCCTGTACCGGGTTCTTTCGTTTCTGTATTCATAACTTAGAAGTTTTCAATTAAACATGAGAAGTATCATTACTCCCCTTCCGCAAAGAAACAGTCTTTGCAGTTTCTGGAAGCAGAGTATATTAAAAAGTTAATAAAAGCAACAAAATAAAAAGCCCCCACAAATGAGAGCTTTTTGTTGAAATAACTATAAATATAGATTATTTTCTAGAGTTTCTTCTTTCTTTTAGATACCAAATATACGACGATGATAAGAATAACGAGCACTACTACAAGAATCCATATCCATGTGCTTCCACTTAATCCAGAGGCGCCCGTAGTAGCCGCCGCCACTTGTGTGGCCGCCACAGCCGCTTGGGCTGTCGTTGTAGCCACTACCTGACCATTTATCGTTGTGACTGGAGTGAGATCGGTTGTAGCTGACGCAGGCACTTTCGAAGTAACTGCATGGGTAACAACTCCCGCTGTCACAACAAACGATGCACCTGTTCCGGTGATCGCTGTCTGACTGCTCTTTTCAAAAGCCTGCGATCCGCTTCCAATGGTGATCGTGCCGTTTCCGGATTTTTCAGCCGTAAAAGTAATTGTTCCGAACGGCGTCAACGAAGTTATCCCTCCGGTATATCCGGCGGTCTTGGTCAAAACTCCGTTTGTATTATCTATCGAATCATACCCAGGTTGAGACAATGACATCCAACTGCTTCCGATATTGAATGCAGTGACTTGCAAGAGATTGGCTGGATAATCGATTTGCAATTGTTCAGCGTAGTCGCTCGTTCCATTTGGATTGACCGCGACGACAACATTGAACTGTTGTCCTGCCACAACCTTGACGCTCGTTGGCGTTATTGAAGCTGTAGTGGCGGCCAATGCCGTAAAGGCGAACATCATTGTTCCGATAGCTACTGCCGCAATTCCTGTTAAAGTTATTTTTTTCATATTATTTATTTCGTCCAATTAGCCATTAGCCATATAAAGTCCTGAATGCCGACTGTGGCATCGCCGCTAAAGTCGGCTGGATTACCGGCTCCTGTTTGACCCCAATTGGCCATCAAGAGCACGAAGTCTGATATACCGACGGTAGTGCCACCACTGCTTGATCCGCCGCCACTGGAATATGAGCCACCACCTCCGCCACCGCCGGATACAGCATAACTGGAACCTCCAGACGGCGTAGTTGGATCAATTCCATAGAGATATAATGCAACTGTTGAAGATGCATTGTCTGGATAGCAGGAAATAGCTTCAATCGGCTCCGATGAACTCACCGCTATTGCTCCCGAATATAAATTTCCAGTGGAGCATGTCGGAGTCGAGCCGTCAGTGGTGTAATAGATGCTCGTGGCTCCATCGGCAGTCAAAGTCACGCTTTGAGCGGAAGGATACATTCCGGCGGCAGGATTCGCTACTGGTGGCGACACAACTACACCCGTCATGCCATTGCCATTTGTACCGCTTATGCCTGTAGAGAGATTGCCGGTGACTGTGTCAGCCACAGCACTATTTCCAACAGCCATGAGCGCGAACGCCAGGCCGATGGATATTGTTGATTTTAAGATGATTTTATTCATGGTTGTGTGTGGTTAATCGTTACCAACTACAGTAAATGTTGCCGTCTGATTTACTGTACTAAAATCAGTTGTATCACTTGGGGTGAAGGTTATACCGATTTGCAATGGGGTGCCTATAGGGCCGCTAATAATACCACCAACAGGATCAAGAACGAAGTTTCCGTCTACTTTGTTAGAATCACTGCCTATCCAAGCGAATGGATTGCTGAGCATACTTTCTGAATAAGTCTCACCATCAACAACATTGTTCGTTCCATAACTTAACTCAGGCATCGCTTGAGTGATTACACCGGTCGTAACTGGGTTTAAAGTATAAGTGTAATTCAGCCCATTGTTACTATCATTCACATTACAGGACGAAGATGGAGTTAGAGTCTTACCTATATTAACAATTGCAGTATCATAAGTTTCGATACAGCTTAAGCTTAGTTTATCGCTACCAAAGATCGTCCCAGAAGTTACTGTTGGAATTGCGGCCACGCTGATATTGCCGTCATAGACTTTGGTATTTGTTGTGGCTGTGATTATAAGAGGTTCAGCAGTGATCACACCTGCCGTGCTTGATGCAAATGTATATGAGTAGTTATTGCCACTATTACTATCAGTAACCGTACCACTAGGCGTTAAAGTTTTACCCGTACCAACATTCTTGTCGTTATATGTCTCGATAAAACTTGCTGTGTCTCCCAAACCAAGAGCCGGAGTAAACGCTGGTGCTATCGTTGCATCAGTCGTACCGTCATACGTCTTTGTGTTTGCTTGTGCAGTCACTGTAATAGCTAGCTCATTTATAGTAGCTGTCGTACTGGCTGTCAGATTGACTGAATAATTATTCTTATCTGTACCGGATAGAGCCAAATCTGCAGTGACTTGATTGGTTCCAGCATTTCTTGTACTGAATATCGAATCTGGGATGACGCAACTTACATTATCGCCGAAGAGCACGCCGCTCAATGTACATGAAGTACTTACATTTCTCGTGCCATCGTAAGGCTTGTTTGAAGCGGTCAGTGTTCCAACAAGTGCAAGAGGAGTGACCGATAGACTTCCATTGCCATAAGTGATCGAGTAATTGCCCAATCCTGTACCAGTCGCGTCGCTTGCAGTTATATCATAATCATTAACAGGAGAAGTAGAAGCCATGCCATTGCTCGTCAGGATCACGGATGAAACTTTGTCAGTGCCGAACAAAGAGCTTGGATCGGTAGTAAATTCTGTTCCAGCAAATGTCAGAGTATCTCCATAAATCTTTGAAGTGTTATTTGCAGTTATCGTCAATGGTGCTTGAGTAATATTCGCAGTCGTGCTGGCAGAATCATTGGTCAAGTTGTAATTGTTAGAGTCAGGACCGCTTATCGATATTCCAAACACATCTATTGGGATATTATTTCCAATATTTGAGTTTTCAAATGTTGCACTTGTATTGCTGTCAGTAAGATTATCATCTGCTACACGATTATCTGAAAGCATTACCGTCCCAGTGTTATTGCCGTCGTAAACTTTATCCGTTCCGCTAGCAGTCACCGTCAAATCTCTCTGCGTTATCGTGCCTGTCGCATTGACCAGAGTGACATTGTAATTAGATCCACCATTGCCATCGTCTATCGTTATCGAAGGAATTAGCGATCTGCTACCAACATCTTTACTGTCAAATACCTGGCTGGTGGTTGAAGTATCACCAGCAATAAGTGTTGTAGTTATTAATGTAGCACCACCAGTCTTATCACCACCCGTGGTGGAAGGAGAAGTCACTGATACTGCACCGCCAGTGGTAGAAGGTGTTGTAATAGATGTTATCGTCGGTATTCCCGTGGAAGTAGTGGTGCCATCATAGACCTTACTGTCAGTTACCGCGGTGACGGTTATCGGTAGAGCAATAATATTAGCCGTAGTCGTGGCTGGAGAAGTGACTGTGTAATTAGCATCAGTTCCAGACAGGCTAACATCTGCGGTTACCATCTTTTCTGTTCCGACATTCTTGTCACTGAAAGAGCCGTTGGTGGCAGTACATGATACTAAATCATTATTTACGATTCCATTGAGAGAACAACTGGTAATAGCCGAGGACGCGGTACCGTCATATGTCTTATTTTCCGCGACTATAGTAGCCGTCAGATTATTTTTATTTACTGTGAGGTTACCGGGATTATAAGCAATTGTGTAATTGCTAGTCAATCCGGCGGTGCCTGTGGCGGCGCTCGGTACAATAGAATACGATCCGATTGGAGAAGTTGAAGCCGCACCATCGCTCGTCAGAGTGACTGACGTGACACTATCATCATCAAGCAGACCAGTAGCCTTAAATTCGGTTCCGGCAAATGTCAGAGTGTCACCATATGTCTTGGTTGCGTTATTTGCGGTAATTGTGAGAGGCGCCGTAGTGATGTCGGCAGTCGTGTTGGCGGTGGTGTTGTAAGTATAGTCATTAGCCGTGACACCAGAACCCGAAATTGTGATACCAGTTACATCCACAGGTATAACATTCCCAACATTTTTATTCTCAAAGGCGGCTGTATCGGTAGCGGTCAAGACATCTGTACCGACAGCTCCGGTAACATTCAGAGTAACCGTGGCATCCGTAGTGCCATCGTAGACTTTATTATTGCCGATTGCTGAGACTGTTGCGGTTGCCGGAGTGATCGTACCGGCCGTCGTTACAAAGGTAACATAATAGTTATTCCCGTTATTTCCATCATTTACGATGCCTGCGGGAGTCAAAACATTCGTTCTAACATCCTTGGTATCGAATGTCTGAGTCCATGTTGCGGTATCGCTACCAATAAGTGCACCTGATGTTATCGTCGGTATTCCTGTAGATGATGTCGTACCGTCATATATTTTGGTGCTTGTTGTAGCAGTAACGGTAAGAGGGGCTCGATCGATAACAAGATTATCCGTCGTAGAACCTTCGTAATTTGGATCCGTGATCGTGGCGACAACAGTATGAGTACCGGCATTGACTGGTAATGTAAGTGAACCATCATACATAACACTTACAGCCAAACCTGACGGATTCGTAGTTGTGCTCACAGACTTTCCTATCTTGTCATAAGTTTGTTCTAGACTGCCAAGAGTAACCGTGGCTGGAGCTTGAGTAATTACGAAATAATTCGGAACGAATGCCATAGCATAATCTCCGTCAATAGCCAGAGTGCCAGTAGCAATCAGATACTGTCCGGCATTCTCGCCTGGATCCCGTGCCAATGCACCAGTAAATGAATCGCCACTATATATAGAAGGAATAACCGTATATGTCAGTGCTGGATCAGTAGATGTAGCTCCGTCGTAAACTTTTGTTTGAGTATTAGCGGTAACAGCTATGGGTTCAGGATTGATCGTCAATGTGGCTGTCGAAGTTCCGGTATAACCAGGATCAGTAATTACGGCATTTACGGCATATGTACCAACATGAGTCGGTGCTGTTGTAGTACTGGTATAATTAGTACCACTATAAGTGACAGTCGTTGCAAGATTTATGGGATCAGTCGTAATACTGACGGCTTCAGGTGTTCCATTATATGTTTGTGTCGTACTACCGAAAGTGATGGACGAAGTAGCCGTGGTGTTAATACCATAGCTCGTCGAGTAAGAACCGCCAGCAGAACCAGTCGGAATTTTTGTTTCTACGACTATTTGAATCTGCCTGCCGCCTTGATTAACATCGAGATCAGCACCTGGATCTATATCCATCAAATCACTCCACGTGCTAGAAGCAGTTATAGAAATAGCATTTGCTTCATTCATGGCATTCGTGGATTGTGCGGAATAAATTTGTATATTGCCGCCGGCAGGAATGATAGTGGAACCATTCGTCCAATCGGCGAATTTCATTTTCAAAAGAGTTTGACCGTTTGGAACAGTTACATTAAAAACCCATCTCCACCCATCTGCATAAGTATTGTCGGCAGTGGCATATCCGACTGTGCCGCTTGAATTGGCAATCGCAGTGATTCCCGTTACGCCAAGGGCGGCGGCAGGATCAACAGTTTGGGCGTTAGCATGAGAAACAAAAAAACCGCCTATCGAAAACACAGCGGCTATAGCGACTAAAACAGAACCTTTTAATATTCTGGAATCTTTACAGAAATATCCCCATATTGAATTATTTTTCATTTTATAAAATCAAATTAAAATTAAATTGAATAGTTACGGCCGTAACTATTGTGTTACTACTATGATTAATGACGGCTTATATAAGCCGTTTACCGATAAAAACCATTACAAACTAACCTCCGACGCTCGGGTAGCAAGTATCACCTGTCCAAATTCTACTCGTGCCCTAAAAATTGTCAAGCACTCCTTTTGCACTAACGAGAAAAAATATGTTGAGTTTATCGGCTATAAAGAGTCGTTAGTAGCTTAGTACTGTATATGGGCTTGGCATAGTCCGATACTAAATACTACGGGCGGAGGGTAGGAGATTTGAACTCCTGAAGAGATTGCTCCCTTACTACCTTTCCAAGGTAGCGCACTAGACCGCTATGCGAACCCTCCGAATTTTTTTATTTTTGATTCTTATGTATTCCTAACTCTTGCCGTCAAGCGGCACATAAAGACAATATCACAAAATCGGCAAAAATAAAATTGAAAAATAATGTAATAAAAATTCTATAAAAATGAAATAAAATTCCGATGAAAAGATTGTGTAAACTTTAGTCGGATTTTAATCTTTTTTATATGTTTCTTGAACAGTGGCAGTTTATGATGTGGGCATTATTAAATAACGTTGATATGCCTTACGGCAGAGCCCATCACATATATGAAAATACATAAAATATTCCACGAATCAATATACATTATCCTTGCTATCGTCACTTTTATTTCCTGCCTCTTTTTCGTCTTCGTCCAAGTGCCGATATATCTCGCTGTGGCGGCGAGTTCTCCCCGTACGACAACTCCCATCCCGGATGATTTTTCCCGATTCATAGCTAAACCGCCAATCCACAGCCTTTTCGCCGCGTCCACTTCCCCGCAAGGTTTGACACCAACAGAAGTCAAAACAGCCTATCATTTGCCGTCGAGTGGAAGTGCTGGTGGTTCCGGTACCATCGCAATTATTTCCGCATTCGACCACCCATATATTGAGAGCGACTTGGCGGTTTTTGATAAGACATTTTCGCTCGCCCCATGCACGACCGCAGGCTTTTGCCTCGAAGTCCATAAGATGACTTCGAAAGAAAAAACCAATGCCGGCTGGGATATGGAATCGGCTCTCGACACACAGTGGGCACATGCCATCGCACCTTCGGCAAAAATTCTCGTGGTCGAAGCGACGAGTGACAGCGGTACCGACCTTTTGAAAGCCGTTGACTATGCCCGTGGCCGAAGCGATGTTGTGTCAGTATCCATGAGCTGGGGCGGCAATGAATTTAAAAGCGAAACGACGCTCGATAGCCATTTTGCCACAACAACAGGCAAAAAAATCGCATGGTTCGCATCTTCCGGCGACGATGGCACAGGTGCGAGCTGGCCAGCAGTGTCACCAAACGTCATCGCTGTCGGCGGCACGTCGCTCGCCATTGACGTAGCCGGAAAATTTTTCTCTGAAAACGCATGGTCGGGAAGCGGCGGCGGAGTGAGCCAGTATGAAACAGAACCGGCCTATCAACACGACTATTCCATTCCGAAAGCTGACAGCAAGCGCGCCATTCCCGACGTCTCCTACGCGGCCGATCCTATGCGTGGCTTCTCTATTTATCATGTCAGCGAAAAAACCATCGCCAAAACCGCTCCGAAAGTCCGCGGCTGGTATGTCGTCGGCGGCACTTCGGCCGGTGCACCGCAGTGGGCGGCCATCGCCGCTCTCGGCTCGAGTGTCAAAGACGCCATTTCCCTGCCCGCTCTCTACGCCGACAAAGCCAGCGCCACCTACAGCGACTTTTTCCGTGACATCACGAGCGGCGAGAACGGCACCTGCGCGTACTATTGCGTAGCACGGAAACATTACGATTATGTGACAGGGTTGGGGTCGCCGCTGACGTATAAGTTCTAGCCAAATACGAAATTAAGATGAAATTTCGTTTCACCCATCACGCGCAATATCGTCTCTATACTAGAATATATTCGATTCAAGATATCAAGCACACTATTCTCAAGCCTGACTTTGAAAATCGATTGCAAGATGGTAAAATAGTATCCAACAAAGTATCCAACAAAGCTTGCAATGGAAAAATTTTGCGAGTAGTATATGTCTACGAACAGAATACATACATTATACTAAGCTTTTATTATCTCTAATAAGATTTTTTGAATTTCTTCAATTAAACTCAATCAAAAAAAATGAAAATGACATACGACAAAAAAGCTAATGCCGCTTATATTTACTTTCGAGAGAAAGGTAAATCTCGAAAAACGATTCCTGTCAACGACGACATTATCGTTGATTTCGGCTCACGTGGAAATGTTATGGGCGTCGAAGTGCTCAATGCTCGATCGCATATCTCCAGAAATGATTTACGCAAAGCTGTCTTGCACAAAGTCGATATTCCAATGGTGGAATTAATTTAAGTTTATTCGAGATTTATTCGGATCCCCGTAAAATAGCGATCCTTTCCTCCGTCGGCGGATGGGTCATGAAAAGTTTGGAAATGCCCTTTTTTGCCCCCGCACCGAAAGGATTGGAAATATACAGATGAGCGGTGGCATTATTGGCATGACGCAAAGGTTGGCCGTAAGCGGCGATTTTTTCGAGGGCGCTGGCGAGGCCTTCGGGATAGCGGGTGAGAAGGGCACCATCGGCGTCGGCGAGGAATTCGCGTTTACGGGAAATGGCAAGCTGGATGAGCGTGGCGATGATGGGAGAAAGGATGACAAAGACAATACCGACGATGGCGAGAATGAGCTGGATTTGTCCGCCAGCACCACCTTCCCTACTGCCTTTGCCCCCACCGCGCCCGCCGCTTCCACCCAAACCGCCCGCGCCACCGCCAATGCCGCCGAAAATAGACATTCTCAAAAAAAAGTTAGCGATGATAGCGATGAAGCCGACGAGCACCACCACGACCGTCGAGAGCAAAATGTCGCGATTGCCGATATGGGAAAGCTCGTGAGCCAGGACGCCAGAAAGCTCGTTCTTATTCATCATACCGAGAAGGCCGCTCGTCACTGCAACGGCGGCGTGGTTCTTGTCGCGGCCGGTGGCGAAAGCGTTCGGCGCCGGATCGGGGATGACATAGAGCGCAGGCATGGGAAGCCCCGCGGTGATAGCGAGATTTTCGACGGCAGTGTAGAGCTCGGGATATTGCTCGCGGCTCGCCGGCTTCGCTCCCGCAAGCGACAGTGTTATCTTAGCTGAATACCAGAAGCTCGCAATATTCATGAGCACTGCGAAAGCCACGGCGACATAAAGAATGATCGGACTGCCAAAATACCAGCTGATGAACCAGCCAATGGCAATGACAATGACTAAAAACAAGGCCATGAGAAACCATGTCCTATGGACATTTCTGTCTTGTTGGGTGTAGAGGGTTGCCATAACCTAGAACTTCACCGCGACCGGCTCCTTTACGGCGGCCGCTTCGGCGGCATCAAGCTGGAAATATTCCATCTGGTGAAAATGACCGATCGAGGCGACTACGCTACCGGGAAAAACCTGCACAGCTGTGTTGAAATCGCGGACATTGCCGTTGTAAAAGCGGCGGGCGGCTTGGATTTTGTCTTCGGTGTCGGTGAGCTGATTCTGGAGATCGAGGAAATTCTGATTGGCTTTGAGTTCTGGGTAGGCTTCGGCGATAGCGAAGACTGACTTGAGCGAGCTGGCGAGGGTGGCTTCGGCTTTACCTTTTTCGGCGAGACTGCCCGCGCCCATAGCGGCGGCGCGCGCCGAGCTCACATTCTCGAAAGCGGTGCTCTCATGAGCGGCATAGCCTTTGACGGTATTGACAAGGTTCGGAATAAGGTCATAACGCCGTTTGAGCTGGACGTCAATGTCCGCCCAGGCTTCCTTGGCCCGATTGACCATGCGGACAATATGGTTGTACAGATAAATCGCCCAGAGAATGATAAGAACGATGATGATAATGAGTATGGTAGTCATATAAGTACGTGTTTAAAAATTGGTTTGGTTAAATTTGACTAGACTATGGTAGTCCTTCCCATCGAATAATACAATTGAATAATACAATTAAGTATAGCATATATTGCACTTGAGGTCGCAAATTGCGATATCAAGTTTTCTCACGGAAAATAACTAATCCTTCCTAAAACCAATCTTCTTCGGTTTGGGCAATTCCGTCTGGACAGGTTTCATCACAAGCTGTTTTACTATCGAATATACGGTTGAGAGCTGATTTCCCTGCTCTCTTTGAGTCCGTTCAAGTTCAGCCATCTTTTGTGCAAGGTCTTTATGTGTTGAAAGTAATTCTCGCATCTTGATAAAAGCCCGAACAATAAAAATGTTCATCTCGATAGCCCGTTGACTTTTGAGAACGGAAGAAAGCATAGCTACTCCATGCTCGCTAAAAACAAGGGATAATTTGCGTTTTCCTCCATGTTCAAAACTTGAAGTCACAAATTGTGACTTCAAGTTTGCATATTCTTCCCGAGTAAGTTGAAACATAAAGTCAGCTGGAAATCTGCTCATATTGCGACGTACTTGTTGATTGAGACGTTTGACGGGAATTCCATACAGCTCGGCTAGATCGGAGTCGAGCATAACTTTAAAACCACGTATCAAGAAAATTTTGCTTTCAATAATAAAAGGAGTTTGCGTATTTTTCATTGTTAAATTGTAAACGTGCTTACAGCAGATGTCTACGACTTTTTATACAAAAACTTCATAGAAATTTTATATCTTTTTTATTGCACCTTTATATAGACCGGATCCGTCGTACCGTTCTCATTTGAGACACTCAAAGTATAAATACCCGGATTGATGATGAGATATGACGGGCAGGCCATGCCGGATGCACCGACATATTGGGTACAAGCTTGAGGAGGCACGGTCGCGGTGATGAGTGAATCGCCTTGCGGCATACCGCCCCACAAGACGCCATTGACGGTGCCATTCGAAATCCACACAATCGTATCGTGACCAGAAAAACCCGAACCGCTGATAGTCAGATTTCCACCGACAGAGACAGGTATGGGTGAAACGGTTGCGATGGTGATACTGCCATTCCCTGCCGCGCCGGCCGAAGAACCGCTGGCCGAACCACCCGAGCCTGCCGCCTGACCTGCCATATTCGGCGAATAAAAAGCTTCATTCTCCCCCGCGCCAGTATTGACGAACGCGAAACTCTGGATCATAGCATTCATCACTGCCTCGACATGAGCCGCATCGGCGGCATGAGCGGCATTGACTGCGGCGATTTGAGTAGGGTCGCTTATGCCGAAGAGACCGGCGTCGTTGGGCCCTCGCTCACTCGACGTAATGCTGTAGCAGGAATTATTCTGATTAGTCTCATATATGTGGCGCGTGCCGTGATTGCCGGCGCCGATGTCCGATTGGATATTTTCGGTGAAGCTGACGCCCCCCAGAACAACCGTCTGCGGATAAGCCGACGCGCTGTCGGGACTGTTGGCCGGAGCATCCGAAAATGAAGTGACCGGTGTGCATGTCGCCGAAACCGCCACGCTAACGCTGTCACTGTCCTTCATGACCGTCGAAAAATAAGTCGCCGGAATGGTGAAGTTGACCGTACCCGGATCCGAAGTATCGTCGGCCGTGACGTCGGGAGGATATTGGATGCTGAAGCCAAGCTCGTAGTTGGTGTAGGTTTGCCAGGAGGAGGTGGCGATGGGTTGGGTGGCGGTCGTGCCAGCGGCAATCGTGACAGGTGAAGTGGACGTAGAAGAAGCTGTCGTCGAAGTCACCGCCATATACGTCTCGCTATTTGTACCACTCGACGACGTACTTTTCATCAAAAAATAAAAGCCAAGAGCACCCAAGGCGATGCCCGCGAGAACAGCCAATGTTACAGCGACAGGAAGAACTTTTTTCTGTTGAGACATGTTGTTAATGTATTAATTGCTATACATTATATATGAATATATGACTTATTACATCATATGCAAAATTTTATTTCTCAGATTGAGAAGAATGACAAGCTCGGTACCGTAGTAACCATCCTTTTTGAGCACTTTTTCTAAATGAGAATAAAAACTTTTTATCTACGCAGTTGAGCCATGTTTTTACCAAAAATATGCTTTCATTCTCATTTAGAAAAAGTGAAGAAAAACGATGAGATGGTCGAAACAGAAATTAAATAAAACTGCATAATTTCCTATATTCCTTAGTCAAAAAGTTTAGAATGACTGCCGATATTATAATAGTTGTATTAAACCGAAAAAAATTATTCGTCGAGAATAGCATCAAAAAGTTCCTTAACGTTGGAATACGATTTGCCTTTTTTGATAGCATAACCGATTTCCTTGAGCATTTTCTTTTCTTCTGCCGGAGTAAAACCGTTCGCCGTGCGCACGGTAAAAGGAATGGAACCGGATCTGATGACCTGATGGAGAAAAAGCTTGATGCCTGATGAGACATCAAGACCCATTTTCTTGAAGGTCATATCGGCCTTTCTCTTCGTAGCCTCGTCTACGCGAATTTGAATGGTGGTGCTCATAGAACTATCTTAGTATATTGTACGTACAATGTCAAGTAAACTTATATATTATTTATATCCCCGATCTCAAATCATACATCACGACCAGATATGTTCCAATCCATGAAACCAAAGCAATAGGTATTACATAGAGATAATTCTGGACATAATTCAAGACACCGAAAGCGAGGAGAACATACATAATAGACCCAACTGAAGCGGCGACAATCGGCTTCTTCTTAATGACAGACAAAGTATAGTAGGCATACATCGCATCAATAAAAAGATATGCAACAAAAAGAAGTACTGCGATTTTGAAATCAAAATTCTGCCAGTGAGTAACTATATCCATGCCGGAAGTATAGCAATTCCGAATAGATTTTACAGCATGGGTCTAGTAATCCATCCCACCCATCCCTGCACCTGCACCACCCGCTCCAGCACCGCTGAACTTTTCTTTTTCTGGCTCATCAGCGATAGCCGCTTCGGTGGTGAGAAGGATGGCCGCGGCTGAACAAGCGTTCTCGACGCCACTGCGCGTGACTTTTACCGGATCGACGATACCGGCGAGGATCATATCGGCGATCATCTCATCTTTCAAAGCGTCGTAGCCGGCATTGCCTTTGCCGTTTTTTACTTTTTCCACAATGACCGAACCGTCGTCTTTGCCGGCGTTCACAGCAATCTGCTTGAGTGGCGCTTCAAGAGCGGTGAGGACGATGTCGAAGCCGATTTTTTTCTCGTTCACCATGCCGGACATGCCTGAACCGACTGTATCTGTCGTAGCACTTTTGCCGTTCATTGACGAATTTTTTGCTGAACCTGTGGCCGAAGAATTACGCACAAATTCCGCCGCCTTGATAAGTGCCACGCCGCCGCCGGCGACAATGCCTTCTTCGATGGCGGCTTTAGTGGCATTCACAGCATCTTCAATTTTTAATTTCAAATATTTCATTTCAGTCTCGGTGGCCGCGCCGACGCGGATGACGGCGACGCCGCCGGAAAGCTTGGCAATACGGGACTCGAGCTTTTCTTGATCGTATTTGGAGACAGACTTTTTGGCCGCGGCATTCTTATGCTGAGCCTTGAGCTCGGCGATGCGCGTATCCACGTCAGCCTTCTTGCCCTTGCCACCGACAATAATAGTGTTGTCTTTTGTGGAAATGACTTTGCGGGCCTTGCCAAGAACGGTCAGTTCTGCTTTGTCGAATTTTATCGGGCCGTGTGCGCTTTTTGCGCCGCTTGCTCCGCCCACGCTCATACCCACATCATCCGAAATAATCGTCGCTCCGACGGTGACCGCAATATCAGCAAGCATTTCCTTTTTGCTGTCGCCATAGCCTGGAGCTTTGACGGCGAGAACGTTGAAACCTCCACGCAATTTGTTGACCAAAAATGTCGTCAGGGCTTCCCCGTCCACATCGTCAGCAATAATGACGAGCTCTTTCTTGCCGGTCTGCGCTAACTTCTCGAGAAGCGGCAAAACCTCCTTTATCGAAGAAATTTTCTTGTCGGTAATCAAAATCGGAGCATCATCGTAGCTCGCTTCCATGCGCTCGGCATTCGTCACCATGTACGGAGAAATGTAACCTTTGTCAAACTCGATGCCGCCGACCACCTCGCTATCCACGCCGATAGTCTGGGCTTCCTCGACAGTGACCACGCCGTCTTTGCCAACTTTCTTAATGGTATCCGCAATGATCCGACCGATTTCCGGCGACTCCGATGCGATGGTAGCAACTTGGGCGATTTCTTCGTCGGTCTTGATCGGCTTGGCGATCTGTTTCAGAGCCGCGACCACATGCTTGGCCGCTTCCTCAATGCCGATCCTCACACCCATGGCATTAACACCCATGGTCGTATGTTTCATACCACCAGCTACGATGGCCTGGGTCAAAATGACCGATGTGGTCGTGCCGTCACCGGCGATTTCATTGGTCTTGGTCGCCACTTCTTTGGCGATTTCCGCCCCCATATTTTCAAATTTGTCCGCAAGCGAAATTTCCTTGGCAATCGAAACACCGTCGTTCGTGATAGTCGGCGAGCCATAACTTTTCTCAAGAACGACATTCCTGCCGCGCGGGCCAATGGTGATTTTGACTGCATCAGCGACTGCATCAACGCCTTTCTTTAAAGCTTTGCGTGCATCTTCGTTGTAGATAATTTTTTTAGCCATGGTATGAATTTTTAATTAAAATTTATTTGATAATTGCCAGAATCTCTGATTCTCGAACGAGATAATAATCTTCATCTTTGGCACCGGTGGCCCCACGAACGACTGCAGAAGTAGCATCGTCGAGGACAAGCTTGTCACCCCATTGAAACAGAATTTTGTCGCCCACTTTTACCGAGACGGGAATGATCTTACCGTCATCGTATCTACCTGGACCGACGGCAATGACTTCACCCTTTTTCGAACCTTTGTCACCACCTTCACCTGCCGCTGGAATAATGATACCGGATGCAGTCTTTGTCTCTTTTTCTTCTCCGATACGCTCGAGAACAAGCACTCTGTCGCCGAGCGGTTGGATTTTATTTTCATACGCAGAATGTATGGTCTTTTCAATGTTCTTTTTGATAGTCTTTTTCATAGTCTTCATTTCAATCACGCTGAAAAGCGTAAAAAATTAAGCTAATTAATAATTTAATAATAGGCCTTTTTGGCTATATACTCGCAATGTACTATAAAAAAAACATAAATGCAAATTGAAAATGGGTAATTCCACCCATTAAAAATACACTGTTCTGTCGAGACTTGTGAGCGCGACGGCGCGAGCACGAGGAATTTTTCACTAGAAAAATATCCGTACTCGAAAGAACAGTGTATTTTTAATGGGTGTGTAACTACTCTTTTTCCACAACCTGATACCAGAACTTCTCCACGATCTTCCCTGCCACTTCCTTTGAGCCGAGACCGAAAGCCAAACCGACAGCTAGAGAAATGGCGATAACGATACCGAGAACGAGTGTTTGAATGAGGCCAGGAGCGATACCAAGATGATAGAGCGCAGTCAAAGCGGCAAAAATCCAGATAGACCAGCGGGTAATGTTTCCGAGAAGATGTGCTGCCTTGATATGAGCGGCGCGGGCGCTCGCCACGACAACCTTAGCCAAAGCGTCAGCGATGACTACAGCCACCATCAAAACGAGGACAGCGACCAAAACTTGCGGAATGTAAGCCAAGACGACCGTGCTTAAGAAAGCATTGACATCGTTCAAACCGAGAATGTTAAATGAAGCGATAAGAAAGACGACGATGATAAACCATTTGACGATAACACCGACGAAAGTACCGGACTTTAGATTGTAGCCGGAACGCTTGACGATATCTTCGAGACCGGCGCTTCGTAGGGCGTGGTCAACGCGAAGGGTCTGAAATATACTCTCGACAATCTTCTGAAGCAAAGCTCCAAGAATCCAGCCGATAGCAAAAATAATGATTGCAATAATAAGGGTCGGCACGAAACTGGCGAAGCCATACCAAATATTTTGCAATGATTGAGTGAACACATCACCCCATGTTTGTACTGTCATCATAAAAGTATAAATTATTAACTTATAATAAATAATAAAGCCAGCTGCTTACGGTGCAATTATAGCACACACAACAAAACAGCCCCCGAAAGGACTATTTTGTAAAGCTGTGGATAAAAGGACGGCTTTATTGCTGAAACGCTGGCTTGTATTGATTTAGTGAGGCGAAATACCAAGCTTATCCACGAGAATAGTGTGCGGTGAATCGAGAATATCGCGAATAAGCCTGTCATGAACACCAAGCCGATACTGAAAATCCTCGGTGTCGAAAGCCGAATAGCTTAATTCTTTGCCAATTTCCGCTTCGATGATTGACACAACTTTCTCTAAATTGTCCATGCGAAGCTCATCACCGACGATGAGCAGGTCAACCCGAGTGTCCCATTCATGGAGGAACACGCCCGACGCGAGAAGAAGTTTCAGCTTGCCGGACTTGGCGAATTTCTTGGTCAAACTTTCATCAGCGCGCAGTGAAGCGGTGATAAGAAGATTTTTCAAAGCCGCAAGGTACGGGAATTTCTGATTGAGGCCGAACGCGAGGACTTTTTTAGCTTTTCCTTGGACAATTTCCCGACTTCGCACCATGCCAAGAGTCATAAGTGCATTGACCTCTTTTTTCACCTCTGCGGAAGATAGTTTCGATCGAACAGCAATCTCCTTGGCAGAATAAAAAGCCTCTGGATTGAATAGGAAAAGGCGCATCAGTTTCACTTTCGCCGGATGACCGAAAAGCTTTGAAAGAATTTCCATAATTGGATCCTACTATTTGAACTCGACTTTTCCGCCTGCTTCTTCAATCTTTTTCTTAAAAGCGTCAGCGTCTTCTTTTTTCATACCATCCTTAAGGAGAGTTGGTGCGGCATCAACAAGATCCTTGGCTTCCTTGAGACCGAGAGCAAGAACTTCCTTAACGACCTTAATAACAGCGATTTTCTGGGCACCGACTTCCTTGAGGTGAACGGCTACAGTGCTCTTTTCTTCTGCGGCACCTGCGGCGGCACCTGCTGGAGCGGCTACGGCTACAGCCGCGGCGGAAACACCGAATTTCTTCTCGAGCAGTTTGACAAGCTCATTCAAATCGAGCACTGACATTTTCTCAATAGCTGAGACAACTGCTTGAAACTTGACAGGGATAGCTACCGCTTCTTCTACCTTTACTTCTGTTTTTTTATTTTCTTCTGACATGATAATTTTTTATTTTTTAATTAATTAAGATAATAATCGTGAATAATAATGGACATATTGTGAATGACAGACTGTTTGAAACGATGGGCACGTACAATTGATTTATTGGAGACGTGCGAGCCTGACGAGGCGAGCACGAGGAATTTTTCACCAGAAAAATATCCGTGCTCCAAAAAATCGATTCTATATCGTTTGTCTCTTTGCAATCTGATCCAGCGCCATAACGAAACCCTGAATCGGTGAATTGATGACGTTGACAAACATACCACGCAAAGTGAGGATCGGTGGAATGAGAGCGATGCCGAGCATTTCTTCTTTGGTCATATATTTACCTTCGAAGATGCCGCCCAATATGACGATGCCGCCACCTTTACCATCTTTACCGGCTTTGAATTTATTCTGGAAAGCGAAAATTTCCCGCGCCGGAGCGACGAGATCTTTACCGTACGCAATGCCGACTTCCCCTTCGAGAACGGGCATAGTGCCGGTAATTTTCTTGGTGGTCAAACCTTCAAAGGCTTTGCCCATGATGGTCTTCTTGGCCACGAAGAAACCAATATCTTCACTCTTGAGTTTGCGGCGCACTTCGGTAGCACCGGAAACTTTGAGACCGTGAAAATTGACAAAGACGAGTGACTGCGAATCGTCGGCTATCTTTTTCACTTTCTCGATGATGTCCTGCTTTTCTGCTTTTGTTCTTGCCATTTTAAATTGTGACTTCTACAGTCTATTCTATGAGACTAATAAAAACGACCTTTATAAAGGCGTGAGTAAACCTGGAAAGGACCTCTGTCGATCACCAAGCATTAGTTCTGATGCTTGGTGATCGACTGCCTTTCTTCTCTGGCCTTTACTCCACCCTATCATAAAGTCGTTTTTATTTCAACTTTTTCATCAGCTTATGACGTATCACTTATGATTATTTCGCCACTTGAACTGCTTGTTCAAACTCGAGAGAGAGAAGCCTTGACGCGCCATCGGCACCAATGGTCACGCCGTAGAGAATACCGGCGCGGGACATGGTTTCGCGATTGTGGGTGATGAGAATGAGCTGGGAATACTGTGAGAGGTTCTCAATCATGTCACCGTATTTTTTGGAATTGGCTTCGTCGAGAGCGGCGTCGGTTTCATCAAGAATAATGAAGGGCGGCGGATTGACTTGGGAAACAGCAAAAATGAGAGCAATGGAGGTGAGTGCTCGCTCGCCGCCGGAAAGCTGAATGAGACTTTTGATTTTTTTCCTCGGCAGACTAACATGAATGTCAATGCCTTCGGGACCTTCTTCCTCATCTTTATCGGTCACACCATCACTTGCTGTGCCATCATTGCCGATATTTTCCATTTCTTGAGCAATCTCATCGTCACTCAAAGCGCCAAGATCCGTATCCGAGCGTTTCTTACGCTTCTTCTCGCGAACAACGTTCAATCCAGCAGTGCCACCACCAAACATCAAAGTGAAGTAATGCTGGAACTCGGTGTTGATTTTTAAAATGCCGCTTTTAAACTCAACGTCGAGACGATTGTTGAGATCGGCAATGAGCGAGACAAGCGACGCTTTTGATTTTTCCAAATCGGCGAGCTCGCGGGCAAAGAAAGCGTCGCGTTCTTCAGCTTCTTTGTACTCCTTCATAATGTCTGCGCCGCCGCCTGCACCGGCATCTTCGAGACGGATTTTGATTTTCTCAATGGCATGACGGCGTTCATCCTGGATATTTCGAGGACACACTAAAGCGGAAGCAGAAACATAATCCACTGCTTCCCTACCGGCAAGTGCCCGAGCGTTAGAGAGTTCTCGTCGGAAGGCTTCATCTTCGAGTGTCAGCCGGTCTTCATTATTTTTCAGTGCAGCGAGGATGCCGCGAATCTCATTTTGGCGAGCGATGATTTTGAAAACGTTTTTCTCGGCCTCGCGGTTGGTGTCTTTTTCACGCTCGATTTTTTCGCGTAGTTGGGTGTATTCTTCATGCACCGCCGTTTCTTTTTCGGCGGAATTTTTGATGTTATTTTCGAGGGCGGATTTCTTGGCCGAAAGTTCACAAATATCTTTTTCAAATTCAGCAATAGCCATAGCGTAGACACCAGCACCTGCGTTTCCACCGCCCGCTTCACCTGAGCGATGACTAGCAATAAAATCGCGGCAGATTTTCCGGATTTCTTCGACGGAATCTATTTCAAAAATACGTTTGACCACCGCCTCGACATCGCGCAAAAAGACGGTTTTCGAATCGTCGCGCTGTTGTCGCTCTTTTTCTTTGACCACTGCCCGCTTGGCCGCCGAAATCTCACCCTCGATTTTCCCAAGCTCGCGACTGACACGATCTTTTTCATTACGCGCATCCGCGAGAGCTTGCTCAAGAGAAATAATTTCACGGCTCGAAGCATCGGCGCTTTTTGATCCGGAAAGAATGGCCTTTGCTTCGGCAAGGTCTCTGTCAAGACGAACAAGCTCAGCCGCCGGCTCCTTTTTTTCTGCGGCAATCCGGGCTTTTTCTACACGAATATATCCATCCTCCGCCGCCAAATATTCCTGATACATAACGACAAGCGACCGTCGCATTTCTTCGACTTTTTCCACTTTCTCTACTTGCTTTTTTAAAAATTTGAGATGCGGGGCGATTTCGCGTCGGAGCGATTCGACCGATTTCATATTTTCTTCGGTCTTCTCAAGCTTGCGACTACTCTCGAGCTTTTTATATTGATACATTTTGAGCCCGAGAGCATCCTCGACCATCTCACGTCGCTCGCGGATGTTGGCGTTGAGAATTCTGTCTGCTTCGCCCTGGGAAATAATGTGATGTCCCGACGCGCCGATGTGTGCACCGGAGAGTAGCTCGATGATATCCTTGAGCCGCACCGGCGAGCCGTTGATGAAATATTCACTGACGCTGTCGCGATGGACGACGCGCTCGAGAGTCACTTCGTCGAAATCAATGTTCAACATGCGCTTAACGTTGTCAAAAACGACTTTGACCGAAGCGCGGTTGGCGCGGCCGAGAGATGAATTATTCGTACCGGAAGAAGCGCCACTTGCCCCGCCATTAAAAATAAGATCCTCGCTTTTCTTGCCGCGAAGCGACTTTATGGATTGCTCGCCGAGAACGAAACGGAAAGCCTCTGCCACATTCGACTTACCCGAGCCGTTCGGCCCGACAATACCAGAAATGGGCGTTCCAAACGAAAGCGTCGCCTTCTTGGCGAACGATTTGAAACCGGTAATCTCAAGGGATTTGAGATGCATGGGTTTAATAATAGCAAAAAAAGGCTTGATAGCCTATCAGGCCTCATTATTGCTTAATTTCAGGATGCTCGGAAAGATACTTGTCACGAATATAGACAGCAGCTAAATAAGGAAAATAATTTCTCGCCGCTGGATGATTATATAGATACGATTTTATCGGCTTAAAAGCTTCGTCAACTGATGCGCTATTATAGGCAATGAAAGAATTTGTCTCGACGTCCAACTTTGTTGTAGGTTTTTGATCAAGAATAAGGTCAAATATCCTTTTAAGGTTAACTGGATTATCGAGAATGGCTTTTAACCCACTGTCCTCAATTTCTTTCAGACCGTCAGACTGTATTTGATACGGGCTCATAGTCTTCAAAATATTGGAAGGAAAATCATTCTTATGAGTGGTCGCTAAAAACGTACAAATAGTGGTGACATTCGTCTTGATACCATCAAAAGATGCATCGATAGTTTCCAATATCTGTAATTTTTTACCAAGTTTAACCGCAATGCCGATAATTGTCGGCAATCCGATAATAAGCACAATTCCATTGATGATGTTTAAGACATTCATAGTTCAATAATAGCACATTTTATTACCTTATCTGGGAAGACGAGATTATGGTTTACTCGCACGTGAGGGGTTGCTTCAGCTTTTATTTTTGATGCTTGTCAGGCCTACCTGATTTCGCATGGACTGGCGACCAACCGACGCCACTTGTCCGACATACTCGACAATAGCAAAAACACTGCAGGGTCTATGCTATTGCACTATTGAATATGGGGTGATTCAGTTCATTTACACCCACTTGTGAACAATACAGTGATATATTCCTCACCGCTACCCTATTCTGCCCTATCGCTTTTCGGGTACGCGTTACTTCCTTGTCCGGAAAAGTTATTCCGCCACTTCCCGGATAAGATAACAAAAAATAATTATTATATTAACTGTCGCTTTCGCTATTAATGAGATAAGTATATCGAGACGGCGCCAGCCTTTGCAAGCCCGAAAATCACAAAAACTTTATCAAAATTTTATTTCGTGGGGATAACTCTATTTTTGATATTTTTCTTTTAGAGAAGCGAGGTAATTCTTTAACTTTTCCATAAAAATATCTTGCTCTTCTTTTGATACTTCCTTTTGTTTTCTTAATCTGAGAGCCAAATGTATGATATGGTTTTCATCTTTAATTGAGTCAGCTAATTTCTGCCAAGAATAATCTGGCACGATTCCGAGTGCTCTCTGTTCACGTTCAGTGAGCCACATGACTTGCTTCACTACATCATCAAATTTGAAAGTGCCTTTCTCAAAATCTGGTAAGAAGCTTTTTTCAAAAGCCGACATAAGAGCCGTTAAATCTTTAACGTCTGTACGAGTAAATAGTTGTCCTTCTGGCTTGGAACCATATAGAAGTGGCAGCTGGTCCACATGTTTAACAAAAACACTGATAGTGCTTGCATTTTTAGTCCTGTTCGGAGACCATGTGCCTGTTTGCAATTCTTCGAGAGTGTACGCAACAATCTGAAAAGGCGGCTCCGTAGTATTTCCAAATTTTTCAGTCAATTCATATACGGCAGGAAGATACTCATTACTTTTTAGGATGACGACAATATCAACATCGCTATCTGGCTGTAATTCATCTCGAACATAGCTCCCTTTTACATACATAGAAATAATCTCGTCATTAGGGATAGATTTAAGAATAGTCTCTTTGGCTTTCTGTATAGAAACATCTGCTTGCTCCTTTAGTTCTAATTGATTTTTTTCTATATTTTCCATTGTATAAGTCTAGATTTAAAATTTATTATTGTTCTTTATTTTATGCATATTTTATGCACTTTTTCTAAATGAGAATGAAAACAATTTTTTATCAAAAATACGGCTAACTTTCGTCGGTCAAAAGCTGTCTATTCTCATTTAGAAAAAGTGCATGGAATTGACTGGCCGGGAATGACTCGCTCACCAACTCGCTAAATCTATAAGCTACCACCCTTTCGCCTCCAGAGCCTTTTCCGCCGCTTTCTGTTCGGCTTCCTGCTTGGACGGGCCGGCGCCGATGGCTACTTGGACGGAGCCGAGAAAGACGCCGAGGGTAAACTCTTTGTCATGATCGGGGCCGGTTTCTTTGAGGGTTTTATAGGCTGGCGTCAAGCCGCTGATTTCTTGGGCTTTCTCCTGGAAGCGGCTTTTGGCGTCGAGCCAAAGCTTTTTGCTGACGATTTCATCAATGTCGCTAGCTTCGATAAGATGCCGCATGACGAAATCCGCCGCGGCGGTGTAGCCTTTCTCAGCATCTTTGTCAGAAATTTTGCCACCGCCTTTGCCGGCACCTTGGTCTATATAAATGGCGCCAATGATAGCTTCGACGGCATCAGCCAAAATGATGCCGCGGGCGCGGCCTTTGTCCTTTTCCTCGCCGTGAGAGAGCAGAAGATAATCGTTAATCTTGAGCCGATCGGCGACGCGTGAAAGAGAAACGGTGTTGACGAGCGCGGCGCGAAACGATGTCAAATCGCCTTCGTTTTTCTTCGGATATTTTTTAAAAAGAAAAAGGGTGACGATGAGTTCGAGTACTGCATCGCCGAGAAATTCGAGCCGCTCATTATGTTCGAGTCCCGCGCCTTTGTTTTCATTGAGATACGAGCGGTGAGTGCAGGCGGTTTTGAGTAAATTGATGTCGTGGAATTTGACGCCAATTTTTTCGGCGAATTCCTCAAATTTCGCAAATTGTGAAGAATTACTTTTTGGCATTTTTTTCAGCAGAATCTTCGGCTAGTTTTGCAGTGGATTCGGTATTAATTCCCGCGGCACTTTGGCTGGCGGCAAGAATGGTAATGGCCTTGGTCACAATCGGCAGGATATCGTTATAAAAGTTGAGTTCGAGAATGTCGGCGAGCTTGAACCATTTGGCGTCATCGAGGCCCGGTTTGTCGGCAAGCTTGATGTCAACGAACGACGATTCAGCCAGATAATAGTGCACCTGTTTGCGGAGCTTACCCTTTTCTGGATCACTCGCAATGTACTCGTTATTGCCGAGATCTTCGGTGATGACAATGTCGAGTCCCATTTCTTCTTTGACCTTGGCCACGGTGCCTTGACGAACGTCAATGCCTTCGGCAATCTTACCTTTCGACAAAGTCCAATGGCCAAAAATGTCGTGAACGAAGGCGAGATAGATGTCGCCGCTCGCATTGCCTTTGTTGCCGGCGTTGCTTTCTTTTCCACCATCGTGCGCAAAGACGACTGCCCCGCCGAGATTTTGGATTGGCATTTTTTCATACGGCACATCTTCGATCTTCACCCGTTTCTTCGGGGCGATATCATCTTTACCTGGCTCGCCGAGCTCTTTGTACACGGAACCGAGAACGCCGTTCACAAACTTACTGCTGTTCTCACCGCCGAACGTTTTGGCGAGCTCAATGGATTCATTAATAGCCACTTTGGCCGGTACTTCCTTACGGTCGGCAAAAATGAGCTCATAGAGACCGATGCGTAAAATGTTCCTGTCAACAATGGAAATTTTATCAATCGGCCAATCAGGTGCGGCTTTTTCGATAACAAGATCAAGTTCCGCACGCTTGGCCAAAATATTGGTCATAAGCTCCTCAATAAAAGAAACATCGCCGACGCCGGGAGCGAACTCTTTGGCGTTGCGGGCGATGATGGATGTAGCATCCTCGACAGTGGAGTTGTCGGCAAATCCTCGAAAATCCCACTCGAAGAGCGATTGGAGTACCACTGAACGTGAGAGATGTCGATTTGCCATTTTCTTATTTGTACTTTTTCTTTCTTGATTTTTTTCTAAAGAACTTTCCAAGTCTCCTAAGCTTTATGCTTTCTCGATAACCGCCGGTTTAGTCTCTTTCCCCGCGATGACATTTTTACCCCGATACATACCCGTCGAAAGATCGGCGCGATGGCGCTGATGCAATGATCCGGTAGTCGCATCCTTAGTCAATCGCACTGCGTCAAGGGCATGATGTGACCGTCTATTGTCCCGGTGCGCCCGGGTGGCTCTCATTCGGTTAACCATAATAGTGAATATGCTACATTATATGGAGTTTTTTTGCAAATTTTAGCCTTTAAGTTTCGTCAAAAACGACTTCCGATGTATCGGTGACAAACCGTGCTTTTCTATGGCCGTATAATGCGCCGCCGTGCCATAGCCTTTGTGGACGTCGAAGCCGTAGTCAGGATATTTTTTGGCGAGCGTTCGCATGCGGCGATCGCGGAGGACTTTGGCGGTTATCGAAGCGAGAGCGATGATGACCTCTTTATCATCACCATGAATAATGGTCTTTTGATTATGAAAATGAGCGGGAGCTTTGAGACCGCCATCAAGCAGGATGAGAAAATTATCAGGGTGAAAATCTGCGGCGAAACCACCGCTTCGACTTTGAATGATTTCCGAGAGACCATCGGCGATGCACTTTTTTATACAAAAAGAAATGCCGTATTTGTCAATTGACTTTTCACTTTGGAAGGAAACAGCGAAATCAATTTTTCCTGCCTCACGGGCAGATTCGATGGCCGCAAACCATACTTCACGACTTTTTTCGGATAATTGTTTCGACTCTTTCACTTTCGGAAAATGTTTAGCCAGAAATTTCTGCGTTCCCTTGCCAGCACGGTCATTGGCATCACCATGACTTTCCGGCTGACACACCAGAAAAACCCCGACTGCTACCGGCCCCGCAATCGGCCCGCGACCGACTTCATCAATGCCGATGATGTATTTCATGGGTTGATTATACTGCAAAGTCAAATTATTGCTGTGGCAAAAATTATATCCTGCATTTGAATCTGTACTCTCCACCGTATGACTTACTGAAAAGACTGTCTTCTTATGTATATTCCTCTTTATTTTGCTATACTTTGCGTATGCCCAAGGAAGACACGCTGAACAAGTCAATATCATCGACCATTTCGCCGTCTTCTTTTGTCCACCTTCACACCCACAGCCATTATTCCCTGCTTTCGGCTCTACCAAAGATAGAAGATTTGGTGGCTGAAGCGAAGAAATATCACATGCCCGCGCTCGCCCTTACCGATGCAGGCAACATGTATGGAGCGATTGAGTTCTATAAGGAATGTAAAAAGGCCGGTATCAAACCCATCCTCGGCGTGGACTTTTATGTTGCCGCTCGCAAGCGCACTGATATGCAGGCAGGGGTGGATAATCGTCGCACACGACTCGTTCTTCTCGCCAAAGACCTCGTTGGCTACCGCAATCTTATCAAGCTCGTCACCGCCTCATATCTCGAAGGCTTTTATTATAAGCCGCGCATTGACCACGAGCTTTTGGAAAAATACGCCGGTGGAGACGGAAGTGGCGCAAGCAATGCCGGCGGCCTCATCGCCATCGCCCCGTCTTTTTCAAGCGAAATCAGCCAAGCGGTCAAAAATCACGACATCGCCAAAGCCCGCGAGCTTATCGCTTTTTATACAAGAGTTTTTAACAGCGAGAAAAAATCGGCAGGCGAAAACTTCTACATCGAAATCACCCGCCATCCGGAAATAGAGGGGCATGAAGCACTTATGCAAGAATTAATCAAGCTCGCCCGCGAGAATGACACGCCCATCATGGCCGCGCATGATATTTATTATCTCCATCTGGATGACAAACTTGCCCGCGATACGCTCATGCTTGTCAATACCGTCCATGATGCCGGCGAGCGTGGCGCCACTCCGGGAGGAAATGGCAATGCGGGTATGGGAGGCGATAATGACGATGAGGAAGATTTTTCTTTCATTTCCCCAGCCCGAGCGGAAGAACTTTTCAAGGATTTACCGGAAGCTCTCGAGAATACGGCGAAAATAGCCGCCGCATGTAACCTCGACCTTAAACTCGGCTCATGGTTTTTCCCAAATTATATTGTTGGTAATGGTCTGTCGTACGATGATGAATTGAAACGGCTCGCCAACGAAGGCATCGCCACCCGCGGCCTGACCAAGACGGCTGAGATTACCGACCGCCTCGATTATGAGCTCGGTTTGATTAAGAAAAAAGGTTATGCCCAATATTTCCTCGTCGTCTCCGACCTTTTGCGTTTTGCTCACGAGCACAACATCCTCACCACTATTCGCGGTTCGGTGGCCGGATCGCTCACCACCTATCTCTCCGGTATTACCAATATCAACCCGCTCGAATACAACATTCCTTTCGAGCGATTCTTGAATCCCGAACGACCGTCGGCGCCAGATATTGATATGGATTTTGCAGACAATCGCCGTGACGAAGTTATTGAGTATACCCGCCAGAAATATGGCATTGATAAAGTCGCTCAGATTGGTACGTTCGGCACGATGATGGCCAAAGGTGCAGTGCGCGACGTGGCTCGGGCGCTCGGTTACCCATACGAGATCGGCGATCGTATATCAAAACTCATTCCTCTCGGTGCCCAAGGTTTCCCCATGACCATTGATCGGGCAATGGCGGAGGTGCCGGAGCTTAAAGCTATGTACGATAATAATGAAAACGGAAACAATGAAGCAAATGGAAACAGCGGGAATGGCACGAGTGTCAACGACACCCGTCGCATCATTGACTTGGCAAAGAAGATAGAAGGCTGTGCCCGTCACATCAGCGTCCATGCCGCTGGCGTGGTCATCGCACCACAGGCACTGTCTGAATATGTGCCGATCCAGTACGATGCCAAGGGTGAAAAGAAAATCATCACTCAATACGACATGTATTCAGTCGGCGAGGACGGTGTCGGCCTTCTTAAATTCGACTTTTTGGGAATTAAAAACTTGTCAATCTTGGCGGATGCCGTCGAACGTGTCAAAAAAATAGAAAATGTCACTATAGATATCGAGAACATTCCTCTTGATGATAAGAAGACGTTTGAAATGCTTGCCCGCGGTGAAACCATCGGTCTCTTTCAGTTGAATGGTTCCGGACTCACTCGTTTCTTGGTCGAACTCAAACCTTCAACCATCCACGACATCAATGCCATGGTCGCCCTTTATCGTCCCGGTCCACTCGAATCAATTCCGCAGTATATCGAGCGCAAGCATGACCCTTCAAAAGTTAAATTCCTCGACCCGCGACTCAAAGACATTCTCAACCGCTCCTTCGGTATCATCACCTATCAGGATGATGTTCTCCTCACCGCCATCAAACTCGGCGGCTATTCATGGCTCGAAGCCGACAAACTCCGCAAAGCCATGGGTAAAAAAATTCCCAAGGAGATGCAGGGTGAAAAGGAAAAGCTCATCGCCGGCTTCGTCAAGAACGGTCTGACGGAGAAAAAAGCCGCGGAACTATGGAAACTGATCGAGCCTTTCGCCGCCTACGGCTTCGGTAAAGCTCATGCCGCAAGCTACGGACGGGTGGCCTATCAAACCGCCTATATGAAAGCTAATTTCCCCGCTATATATATGTCTGCAGTCTTGACCGCCGATTCCGGCGACGTGGAAAAAATTGCCGAAATCGTGGCCGAATGCAAACGCATGGGCATTCCCATTCTGCCGCCGGATGTCAATGAAAGTTTCAGCCAGTTTACGGTGATCAAGGGCGAAAAAAAAGACGAAGAAAATAAAAATGGCGCGCCTGAACAACATCCCGACCGCATCCGCTTCGGTTTGGTGACAATAAAAAATTTCGGACAAGGTATAGCCACCAGCATCATCGAAGAACGTAAAAAATCCCTCCATTTCAAATCCCTCGCCGATTTCCTTGATCGTATCCGCGACCGCAATTTAAATAAAAAATCTCTCGAAGCTCTAATCAAATCAGGTGCCATGGACAGTTTTGGTCACGATCGTGGTGTTCTCCTTGGTAATATTGAGACCCTCCTTGCGTACAACAAAGAACACGAGCATCTTCCCGAGAATCAAGACTCGCTTTTCGGCGCTATGACGGACAAATCAACAATACCGATCCTCAAGCTCGCCGACTACCCTGTCGCCACTGCCACAGAAAAGCTCGTATGGGAAAAAGAGCTCCTCGGCCTCTACATTTCCGGCCATCCGCTTGACCGCTATCGCGCCATCATCGAGAAGCGCGGCATGACCATAGCGAAAGTAAAAGCCATGCAGTTGCCGGGCAGTCCCTCAGGCGAAACCGTAGCCGCTTCCAACGCCATCGCCGACAAAAATAAAAAACCTGCCATCGGGAAAAAACCAGAAGACCCCATCGTCGTCATCGCCGCCATCATTGACGAAATCCGTCCGGTCATGACTAAGAAAAATGAGATGATGCTCTTCATCAAAATCACCGATTTCACCGGCACACTTGAAGCTGTGGTCTTTCCACGCACATACCAAGAATTCCGCACCGCCTTCGTCCCTGAGCAATGCCTCGCTCTGAAGGGCCGCATCACCGAACGCCACGGCGAGAAAAGCATGATCATCGAACGGGTGAAAAAGTTGGGATAGTTTCAAGAAGATCTAATTTTGCTAATTATCCCAAAAATGCTATCATTTCGGCATGAAAGAGGAAAAAAACGAAGAAAAATTAGCCCATATCCGTCATTCTCTCGCCCATCTCTTGGCCGCGGCGGTGCTTGATTTTTATCCTGATACAAAAAACACCATCGGCCCCGCCATTGATAATGGATTTTATTATGACTTTGAATTCAGTTCGCCTATTGCTGATACCGACCTGCCGAAAATCAATAAGAAGATGCATGAGATTCTCAAAAGCTGGAAAGCTTTTTCTCATAAGGAGGTTTCGGCGGACGAGGCTCGGAAACATTTTGTCGGCAATCCCTACAAACTTGAACTCATAGATGAGATCATCAGCAGAGGGAAAGACAGCGGCGAGAAAATCACTCTCTATACCGCAGGCGTCGGCACAGCACATGAGTTCACCGATCTTTGTCGCGGCGGCCACGTCGAAAATCCAGCCAGCGAAATCAAGCCCGACAGCTGGAAAATAACCCACGTCGCCGGTGCTTATTGGCGCGGAGATGCAAAAAATAAGATGCTCACCCGCATTTATGGTTTGGCTTTTGAAAATAAAGAAGCACTTGATATCTACGAGACCATGCTCGTCGAAGCAGAAAAACGCGATCACAAAAAGCTCGGACGCGAACTCGACCTTTTTACTTTTTCAGACCTCGTCGGGCCCGGCCTGCCGCTCTGGACTCCCCGCGGCACCCTTATGAGAAATATTCTCGACGATTATGTCTGGCAATTGCGCCGAGGCCATGGGTATGAAAAAGTGGAAATTCCCCACATTACGAAAAAGGAGCTTTACGAAAAAAGCGGCCACTGGGATAAATTCAAAGACGAACTTTTCAAAATCACCACCCGCGAAGGCCATCTCTTCGCCATGAAGCCGATGAATTGTCCGCATCACACTCAGATTTTTGCTCGGAAGAAATGGAGTTATCGCGACATGCCTCAAAGATATGCCAACACCACTACCTGCTATCGCGATGAGCAGTCGGGCGAGCTCGCGGGCCTTTCCCGAACCCGCGCTTTTGCCCAGGATGATGCCCATGTTTTCTGCAGGGACAGTCAGGTAAAAGAAGAAATTCTGCATATTTGGGATATCATTCACACATTCTATAGTACTTTCGGCTTCAAACTTCACCTGCGTCTGTCGCTTCATGATCCTGCTCATCCGGAAAAATATCTTGGTGACCCTGCTCGCTGGAAACATGCTGAGGGTATTCTCCGAGAGATTGCCAAGGAAAAAAAAGAAAAGAAATCAGATCACAAGGATGGCATTGATAATTTTACTGAAGCAATCGGCGAAGCCGCTTTCTACGGACCAAAACTCGATTTCATGGCTCACGATTCGCTCGGTCGGGAGTGGCAAGTAGCGACCATTCAACTCGACATGAACATGCCGGAACGTTTCGAACTCGAATGCACCAACGAAGAAGGCGTGCCCGAGCGTATCGTCATGATACACGCCGCCATCATGGGCTCCATCGAGCGCTTCTTCTCGATACTTATCGAACATTATGCCGGTAATTTCCCTCTCTGGCTTGCACCGGAACAAGTGGTCATTATTCCCGTCGGAGTGGGTGAAAATGCTGACAAACACCACAAGGAAGCAGCCCTTCTTTATGAAAGTCTTCGTTCGCAGAACATTGGCATCGCCGGTATCCGCGCCCGCGTCGAACTTTCCGACGTCGGTTTTGGCAAGAAAATCCGCCAAGCTAAGACCTCTCGTGCTCCCTATTTCGTCATTATCGGCGACAAAGACATCTCCGCGGGCAAAGTCACCCTCGAATCCCGCGACTACGGCCAAATCGGCCAAGTTACCAAAGATGAACTTCTTACTCGTCTGATCAAGGAAATTCAGGAAAAGAAATAATAAGAATTATAAAGCAAAATTGCGTAACATGTCTTTGAAAGACATGTTACGCAATTTTTTAGATCTTATGCTTATTGAACAGTAAGTAGAGCACTGTTCCAAACAGCACGAGAATGATAAGCACCGCTACCCAACCCCACGGAATGTTGCTCAATGAGAAGAGCGAGTTTGCGGCGAGAGTGCTGGTTGATGTTGCGGCAGTAACCGTAGAAGCTGTTGCCGGAGCTGAAGAATGAACGACCGTACGAGTGATATAGTGTGCGACAGGAGCCGGAGTGACAGAAGGATTGGCATTCGTATAAGAATTGCCGTTGGTATAATTCGGCACACCGACCGTCACAATGTTTGAACAATTGACAGTAAGACTTTGACCATCTGAATAAACTGTCACTGCGGCATATTTCTGGCCGGGAGTATTGTATGATACATCAATCGAAGAATTCGAACCGTATATCTGATCACTGCCGCTCCACTGATAGGTGTAGTAACCGTTACCGCCGGAAACGCTTGCAGTCCAAAGAACCATCGATCCTACGGGGGAAAATATTGCATTGGCGCTACAAGAAACATTCATCGGCACAGCAACACTGTAGTCTTGATAATAGGTCGGCGCATAGCTCGTTCCATACGAGTAGCTTGATCCATACTCATAGTTTGGTGTAGAGTACGCAATCGGTTCTGAATAAACCACTGGTTGGGTATATACGATAGGTTGGCTGTAGATAGGTTCTGCGTAACCGCCGCCGCTTACGTTGTTGTTATTATTGATAGTGATGACCGTCGGCGTAGTATTGACGCTGACGTTCGTATTAGTATTTCCTGGATAATAAGTGGCATTGTGATCGGAATAATATGAAGAACCGCCAGAGCGGTAGCCGCTGGAGTAGCCGCCAGAATTATGACCGCCGTAACTGCCCCCGTAATTACCATACCCGTAGTTTGAAGCCATAGCCGTACCTGGCATAACGAAAAGTGCTCCTGTGACTATTGCAACTATTGTGCCTCCTGCCATAATAAGGCTTGGAATAAAGGCTATTGTGCTGTTTTTGATATAATTTTTCATATTTTTTCCAGTTATTATCTTTAAGTTATAATTGTATACTACTTTAATATAAAAGTCAAGTGCCTGGCATTGCAGTGCACTTTGATATGTAAAAAACCTTAAAAATCTAAAAGCGAGAGGCGACTAGATATTAACTAGATATCAATCGTGGCTTTCTTAGCATTCGACTGGATAAAAGATTTACGAGCCGGCACATCGGTGCCCATGAGCATGTCGAAGACCTTGTCGGCTTCTTGAGCATCAACAATGGTAACTTGTCTCAATATGCGCCGCTCCGGATCCATGGTCGTTTCCCACAGTTCGTCGGCATTCATTTCGCCAAGACCCTTGTAACGCTGGATGGAGACTTTGGCGACCTTCTTCCCTTTGGCGTTTTTTTCTTCTGATTCCCCTTCTATACCTTCCTCGTCAGCAGGCGCACCCGCGCGTTCGAGAAGCTCGGCGCGCTGGGCGGCATTCGTTGGTTCATTAACATTCTCTATTTCCTGGATTTCTTCAACATCTTTACCAAGACCCTTGACTTTTTCTTCTTCGGAATAAAAATAGAGGATTTCTTTACCTCGGCGTACCTTGTAGAGTGGCGGCTGGGCAATATAAATAAAACCTCCGTCAAGAAGCGGCCGGAAATATCGGTAGAGTAATGTCAAAATAAGTGTGCGAATGTGGGCACCGTCAACGTCGGCATCGGTGGCGAGAATGATTTTATGATAGCGAAGCTTCGAGATATCAAATGTGTCGCCAATAGCAGTGCCCAAAGCGAGGACGATGTTTTTAATCTGTTCGGAACCGAGCATGCGGTCGAGACGAGCGCGCTCAATGTTCAAAATTTTGCCGCGCAGAGGTAAAATAGCTTGCGTGCGACGATCGCGACCGGTCTTGGCGGTACCGCCGGCACTGTCTCCCTCAACGATGAAAACTTCAGACTCCGCAGGGTCGTGACTCTGGCAGTCAGCAAGCTTACCGGGAAGGGTCATACCTTCGAGCGCGCCTTTGCGCAAGACCGAATCCTTAGCCGCTTTCGCCGCTTTGCGGGCTTTCATGGCCAGCACTACCTTACCGATGATAGCACGGGCGTCTTCAGGATTCTCTTCGAGGAACGCCCCGAAAGCATCGCCAAAAACCGTAGCCACCGCCGCTTGTGCTTCGACCGAGCCAAGCTTGGCTTTGGTTTGACCTTCGAACTGAATTTCGCGAAGCTTGACGGAAACCACTGCGGTCAAGCCTTCGAGAGCATCGTCGCCGGTGAAATTGTCTTCACCTTCTTTGGCCAGATTATTTTTCTTGGCGTAATTGTTGAGTGTTCTCGTGAGCGCGGTCTTGAAGCCGGTGATATGAGTGCCGCCTTCGGCATTGTAGACGTTATTGGCAAAACCGAGAATGCGCGAAGAAATGTCATCTGCATATTGCAAAGCTACTTCGACGGACTCTACCCCATCGGTCTTTTTTTCAACATAAAAGATATTCTTATGGACAGGCTTGAGGATGGCATTATTGAACTTGACCAGTGACACCAAGCCGCCTTCGAAATAAAAGGTTTGCGATGGAATCTGAAGATAAAGATCGCGAAGATAGAAAATATCCGTATCGAGATCAATAGGTTTACCCACCGATTTGCCGAAAATACCCTCTTTAGCTTCGCGAGCATCAAAGACGCTTATCCGGAGCCCGCGGACAAGATACGCCTGCTGGCGCATGTGATTGACCACTCTATTAAAATCAAAAACAATGCCCTCTTTAAAAATAATCAGATCCGGCTCGAATGTGACGATGGTGCCGTGAAGCTTGGTTGTGCCGATTTTCTTCACTGCAGCTTTCTTCTTGCCCTGCGAATATTCCTGCATATATATACCGCCATCCTTATGAACAAGCACTTGAGTATACACAGAAAGTGCATTGACCACCGATGCGCCGACGCCATGAAGACCGCTCGAGACTTTATATCCTGTATCCTCGCCGCCGAACTTGCCACCAGCGTGAAGAACGGTCATGACAAGTTCAAGCGCCGAGACTTTGCTTTTCTTGTGGATGTCAACGGGAATGCCGCGGCCATTGTCCACCACACGGACGCGATTGCCTGGGAGGAGGGTCACCTCAATATCATCGGCAAATCCACCCATAGCCTCATCGCGGCTATTGTCGAAAATCTCGGTGATAAGATGATGTAAGCCGTCGGGACCAGTCGTACCGATATACATACCGGGACGCTTACGCACCGGCTCAAGACCTTCGAGGACCTGGATGGCATCGGCATCGTATGAGTCTTTTTGTGCTTTCTCTATTTTTTTTTTGGGTTTATCGCTAGTCATGGAGGTTCAGTTTTAGAGTGAGAATTTGTGTAAAAAAATTTGAGTAAAAAATAAGAAACCGTGAAGGTTTTTACCGGCTAAGTATAGCAAATTTTGAGCTGGTTCGCATCTTGACCAATCTATATAAACATGCTGTTGATTACTATACGAAGGCTTAAAATAAGGTTAGATCTTTATCGTTCACTTTCGGCCGCTTACATTTGCATCCGCCAAAAGATGCTCGTAATGCGGCAATTCTTCCGCATAGATTTTTTGGATTTCTCCAGTCTGAAGCGACTGGGAATAGACCCGCATTTCGTCGAGGGTGGCGATGACATCATCGTTACCACCATCACCTCCTATGTAAAAACGATATGGCGGTGTCCCCAGAAATCCCGCAGTATAGCTTGAACTGCTGGCAGCTAGGCTTCCGTTGACGTATATATTTATAGTTCCCTTTGTACTATTCCATGATAATGCAACGTTAGTCCATTTATTAGCAACAGAGCTTGTAAGAATGGGTGTAAAAAGACATTTGGAACCCGGACAAGTGCCACCACCATTCCATTGAATTCCTATGAAATGTCCGTTAGTCGGATTATCGGAATCATAAATACAAAATTCTTCGTATCCATCACAAAAAATTCCTGCAAACGAAGAACCCTGAACTAAATTTATCCAAAAGGAAATACTTCCATTTGCAGTACTAAAACCATTAACGTTTCCTGCCGCTGGAGTAGGGGCTGGGGTGGGATTAGACAATATAGTTGGGATAAATGCTGATTTTCCCCGAAAAGCATTAGCCGTAGAAGCCCACGCTACACTATCTGTCAATACACCCCCTGAATTCGAGAGCGTCAGATTATTATTATTTCCTGACGTATCATATGCCGTAACCCCGCTTCCCTCATCAAAATTCCAGATCGCTACCGCATTTGCCCCATATGCCTGATACATTTGTCCTTCAAAGATCTGCCCGGCGGCGATGCTGGCTTTGGCTCGGGTTAGGCCTACGGCCGCCAGGACGACAGAAGACAAAAGGGCAATGATTGAGATGACCACGAGGAGCTCAATGAGGGTGAAACCTTTTTTCATGGAATGAGATTGACAATAATTATAGCATACCTTATTTAAGTTTTATTCAACGCACGTACTAGCGTACTTGCCAACCTCGCTCAACCATTCGAGCGTAGATTTTCTCCATGACGGCATTGGCTTCAGCATCGGTCAATGTCCGGCTCATAGACTGAAAAATCAACCGGAAAGCGTAGGAAACTTTGCCGTCTTTTTTGAAGGTATCGAAAAGCGAATGGCGGACGAGGATGTTTTCACCTTGGGCAGAGGCCTGATCGGCAACAGAGACTTGCGCGGCGGCGATACTGGCGGCGATCTCAGCCCAGACGTCCGCAGCGGCGATGGTTGGAGCTTCCTGAACAAAAACAGCAATATCACGAACAATGAAAGGATACAGAGAAAAAGGTTTATAGGAAATTTTTACTGCAGGCGGCGTGAATAATACGGGTGAAGCAGGTAAAACGGGTAAAGAATAAGCGTCATTCGTTTTTTGCACTTTTTGATCAAGCTCGATTTCAGCGACGGCATTCAAGCCGGAAGAGAGAAATGATTTTACCGGTAATTCAAAGCCGAAAGCTTCGCTTATGCTCTTCAATATTTCACTAATGATGAGCTTGCCGTCGCGACCTTTGATTTTCTTCACTTGGGCAGCGGCGAGAGCAAGAGTTAGCGTCTCTTTGTAAGAAGATCCAGCAATGACTGAATCTTTGCCGGAAACTTTGCTGAAGACCTTACCGATTTCAAAAATTTTCACCGATTCGAGACCGAGCAGTTCGGCGTTTTTGACATTAACCTCGAGACTTGCGCTCAAGCCTGTGGCAAGGTTGGTCCGCAGAGCGGCTTTGTCACTGGCTAAAGGATAAGCTACCTCGATATCCCCTCTTGGGGCCAGAGTATACAAATAGACTTCGGACCAACCTGCACCGATAAGAATATTTTTTATTTTTTCGGCAATGAAGAAAGATGGCGGAGTAGCCGCACCGATGACAGAAACAGCCGGGATAACTTTCTCCACAACACTCGGAAGTGTGCCGACAATATGTTCATATCCATATATCCGTCCGACTTCTTCGACAATATCTTCGGGAATAGTCAGATCGAGCCGACGAAATGGAATCATCAATGACCATGATTCCCCTTTCCCGACTTTATTTTTCGTTATACGTATTCCCAATCTTTGGATAATATCTTCTATTGTTTTCTCTGGAACTTCGACACCAAGTCGTTCGTTAATATAAAGAGGATTGAGCTCGATGACTGTCTGCACTGCTTTGACCGGATATTCGTCTACGATAGGGCTAAACTGGACTTTTTGACCATCATGGCCAAATCCTGCGCCGCTGGCTTTTTCCAACAAAGAAGAAAGTTGCCTCATGCCCTCCATGGCAAGCTCGGGGGTGATTTCATTTTCGAAACGTTTTGAAGCTTCGTTGCGAAGATTGAGACGGGTCGAGGTGCGGCGCACGGCGGTCGGATTAAAATTGGCCGAGGTTAAAAGGACACGCTTTGTCGCCGCAGTCACTTCCGCCCGCTTACCACCCTTGACACCGGCTATGTCGAGGGCTCCGGCAGAATCGGCGATAACATGGTCGTCTGTAGTCAGTGTGTATTCTTTACCGTCAAGCAAAGTGATTCTCTCGCCGGCCTTTGCGGCACGAATGACAATGTTCCCGACTATTTTATCCGCGTCGAAAGCATGGGTCGGCTGGCCGATGTTGAACATGACAAAGTTAGTAATGTCAACGATAGGACTGATGGAACGCTGGCCCGTGGCGGTGAGGAAAAAGGCAATCGGTACAGGCGACATGTTGACTGATTGATCATTTGATGTACCCTCTGAACTATTCTCTATATTCTCCACAAATCGTCCGGTAAATCGCCGACAAAAGATAGGATCTTCGATAGTGACAACAGGCCGCCGATCAATCGAAACTGGAACATCCGTCACAGTATCTTTTTTCAAAGGTAATTTCACCAGCACAGAAATCTCCTCTGCCACCCCGCGATGCGATAAACAATAGTGAGCTCGGTCAGGCAAGATTTTTACATCAAGGATAGTATCTGCGTCGGCATTTTCCACCCCTTCCACTTCAAAAGAATGAAAGGTAAAAAGCTCCGCCAGCTTGTCCGGCGCAGGAATAGGCTTGTCAAAATATGTTTGGAGCCATGCACAGGAAACTTTCATTCAGCCATTGTAGCCTATTTTCTTTATTTCTTGAAGCTAGCCTTGTCATCAGCATCGAGATAGTCAAATAGAGTGCCATCTTTCGGTAAACCAAGACGGGTATTTTCGCCTTCAAGCCAGCCTTTTTTGTCGGGCTGATCAGCATAGTTGTTAGCGGTGACTTGTTTCGTCCATTCAGCGATCTCAGCATCAGTCTTCGGCTGGCCATGAGACGTGACCCATGCAGTAATTTCCTCGTCGCTGTGTCCGGAAGCTTCGGCCACATAATCCTTGAAATCAGTGCCTTTGATATCTTTAAAGCCAAAAAGTTGGTTATCAAGCGGGCAGTCGAAATGATACTCGCCGATCGTGCCAGCTATAGCGGCACGGCATTTGTCTATGGTACGAGCGAGGATGGCAAAGCCGCCGAGGGTGACATGCGGGCTTCGTGGAGCTGATATGGTCAAATCTTTTGCTGATATGGTATCTGTGGGCATTTTGTTATTTGATTATTATTTAGACAATTATAATTATTACGATTAATACTACTCATCTTATACCGTATAATAGTCTGATTTATTACAAAAATAGTCGCGCAATCGAAAAGAAATTAAAAAAATCACTAAAACTGATTAACGAAACGTAAATCGCCGTTATAAAGTAGACGTATATCGCCGATACCATATTTCAGCATGACGATACGATCTATACCGAAAGCGAAAGCGAGACCTTGCCACTGCGTCGGATCAATGCCAACCGCGCGGAAAACATTGGGGTGGACAAGCCCTGCACCGAGGACTTCGAGCCAGCGCGGTTCTTTCTGCAATCCTTGTCCTTTTTCTGCATCGCCTTCCCTGCGCCATTTGACATCCACTTCCACCGCTGGCTCGACAAAGGGAAAATAACTCGGTCGGAAACGGATTTCGCTGTCGGGACCAAAAAGACTTTTAAAGACTTTCTCCAAAGTACCTTTGAGATCGGCTAGCGACACTTTCTTATCCACAAGCAAACCTTCGAGCTGGAAGAACTGCGCTTCATGAGTAGCATCCGTAGCTTCATTCCTAAAAACTTTCCCCGGCGCCATGACCCGAAATGGCGGTTTTAGTCCGGCTTTTATTTTTTCTTCCATATAACGGATCTGAATGGCAGATGTCTGGGTAGCAAGGAGCTGGCGGGCAGAAGTCTCTTTTCCTGTATCACCCTTTTTTCTACCATCGTCCTTGAGCCAAAAAGTATCCTGCATATCGCGCGACGGGTGATCCTTGGGAATATTCAGAGCGTCGAAATTATAGAACTCACTCTCAAGCTCGGGTCCTTGAGCAACCTCAAAGCCAAGACCCTCCAAAACAGCAGAAATCTCGCGGATTGTCTGGGTGATGGGATGGAGATGACCTTTTGATTGCTCTTTTTCCATATCCATTACTATAGCACATATTTTTTAATATCAGCACTTTTTCTGCATGAGAATAGGATACTCTTTGCTTACGAAAGCAAGCCGTATTTTCTATAAAAAAGTTGTCTCATTCTCATTGAGAAAAAGTGTTCAAAAAAATGGAGCCACCTCTCAGATTTGAACTGAGGACCTTCACTTTACAAAAGTGTTGCTCTACCAACTGAGCTAAGGTGGCGATCCTCGCCGTACCTACCAAAACATAATAATTGCAAACTCATAAAATAGCAAATATGCTTTTCTCGAGACTTGCGAGCGCGACGGCGCGAGCACGAGGAATTTTTCAGCAGAAAAATATCCGTGCTCGAGAAAAGCATATTTGCTATTTTATGATGTGCTATTGCTATTTCTTCGCCTCTTCCGCAATCTGCTTCAAATAGAACGATGCACCGCCATTTTGATTGACGTCTATTTTCCCCGTAACCATGTCAATGACCTTCTTCGAATGAGGATGACGATGAGCGGCCTCGCGAATATGAATATACAATGTGCGGAAAAAAGAAAGAATATGGAATGCTATCCATTGGACAAAAGCAATGGCATTACGTTTGTTGATATGAGAGATGACAAAGCGTGCTTTGGTATATGTCGTTTGAAAAATATAATCAGTGGTGTCGGCTAATCGCAAAAGAAAATATTTTTTGCCGCCTTTTATTTCAAAATGCTTACTCACAATCATCGCGATAATGCCGAGAAGAGCTATAGAAAATATGATCGTTGCAAAATACATAGAGTTGTGTTTATTCGTCGCCTATTTCCCCACTCCAAGCCGGACGAAACGGGAAAGCTCGATCTTCTCGCCAAATTTCTGGACGGCGCCAGAAATCAAAGCCCCGATAGTCAACTCTGGATTTTTAATGAATGGTTGGTCGAGTAAAACTTGTTCGGAAAAATAAGCGGCGAGCTTGCCTTCGAGAATTTTTGCTTTGACGTCGGCTGGCTTCGGCTTGGTCGCCTTGCCGCTTTCTTTTTCCGTCGCTTCGGCCTTCTTCATTTCATTTTCAAAGACTTCTTTGGCTGTAACACGTTCAGCTTCGGTAATTTCCTCCCGAGTAGAGTATTTCGGATTCGTAGCCGTAACATGCATAGCGATGTCGCGAGCCAAGGTCTTGAACTCTTCATTTCCAGCCACGAAATCCGTCTCGCAGGAAAGCATAACCATCGCTCCGACATTGCCGGTAGCATGGACATATGCAGCTATTGTACCAGCACCAAATTTTCTGTCGGCCTTTTTAGCGGAAATTTCTCCGCTTTTCTTGCGCAAAATGATGACGGCCTTGTCCATATCGCCGCCGGCTTCTTCGAGGGCTTTGCGACATTGCATAACAGAAACGCCAGTTCGGTCACGGAGATCTTTAACTTGTTCAGTAGTAATGATTGACATATTATATTCTTGGAATTTCGGTGGCGGTAGAAGTAGGAACATCCTTCGGGGCGGCCGCTTTAGCCAGCAATTTACCCGCTTCGTACGCCTTGACGATTTCCCCGGCGAAGAATGCGATGCTTGACTTTGAAGCGTCGTTGCCAACAATCGGGTACTCGATAATACCAATGTCACAATCAGAGCCAGCCAAAGCAATGATTGGAATTCCGAGGTCTTGGGCTTCTTTGACCGCGGTGTATTCTTTCTTTGGATCAACGACAAAGAGAGCCTTCGGCAATTCTTTCATGGGAATAATACCAGAAAAGAAGCGATCAAGATTGGCAATTTCACGATCAATGAGCAAGCGCTCTTTCTTGGTATATTTTGCCAGTTCACCTTTCTCGCGCTCGGAAGTAAGACGCTCGAGCTTCTCCACCCTTTTGCGAATCTGACCAAAATTGGTCAACGTACCGCCGATCCAACGGCCATCCACGAACGGCATACCAAGTAGTTCGCCGGCACCTTTAACGGCGGCACGGGCTTCACTTTTCCCCCCAACGATGAGGAGCTGTTTACCTTCTTTGGCTAGATTTTCGACAAACGTGGATGCCGCCACGAGCAGACCTTGGGTCTTTTCCAAATCAAAAATCTCTACCTTATTCTTCATACCGAAAATATACGGGGTCACCGCCGGATGCCGTCTCGAACGACCGAAAGCAAAGTGGGCACCGGCTTTGAACATACTGTCGATACTGGCATTACTCATTGTTTTTTCTTCGTTCATACGTCGTCCGAGTCTATCAAATCATCGGTTTTTTTGCAAATGTACGCATTAGACCAAATTTTCCCTATATAGTCTCCACTAATAGCATATTCGTATCTTGAATCGTACCAATAGGCATACCAGCAACAATGACTACCTTATCACCCAGCTTTGCAAAACCTTGAGTCAGGGTAATTTTCCTAACCATATCCATGATGTCAGCAATCCGTTCAAAATGCGGCACGACAACCGGATAACAGCCAAAAGAAAGAACAATCTTGGCGGCACTCGCACCATCCGAAGTCAAAGCAAGAATAGGCTGACTCGGCCGATAGCGAGATATCATCCGAGCAGTCCGACCGGACATAGTCATAGCCACGATATACTTCGCACCTGTTTCCTTGGCGATACGCACCGCCGAAGGTGAAATAATGTCGGTCAAATTGCCCTGGTGACTCTTTGAAATATGAGCTATATCTTCAATGTCGTGGATATTTTTATAAAATGTCTCTTTCTCCACCTGCTTTGCGATGCGACTCATCATCTTGACTGCGAGAACAGGATATTCTCCGAGAGTTGTCTCCTCCGAGAGCATAATGGCATCGGTACCATCAAGGATGGCATTGGCCACATCAGAAACCTCGGCACGAGTCGGTACCGGGCTATGGATCATTGACTCGAGCATTTGTGTGGCAGTGATGACGGGCTTGCCGAGAGCATTACACTTCTTGATAAGTGATTTCTGAATAAGCGGCACGTTCTCGGCGGGAATCTCGATAGCCAAATCACCTCGAGCTATCATAATGCCGTCACTCAGAGCGAGGATAGCATCAATATTTTCGATAGCTTCAGGCGTCTCTATCTTGGCAATGATGCGAGCCTTGGACTTGGCTTTGTCGAGAATACGACGCAATTCGACAATATCATCAGGCCGGCGGACGAATGATAAAGCAACAAAGTCAACTTTATTGGCAATACCGAAAGCAATATCTGTGCGATCTTTATCGGTGATAGAGCTTATGGAAAGATAGGCGCCGGGAAGATTGACCCCACGGCGGCCTTTGATTTCACCGCCGACTTCGACTGTGCATATCACATCATCGCTTTTAGTAACGGCATTGGTGGAAATTTTCTGTATGAGAAGCCTGATTTTTCCATCGTGAATAAGAATATGACCACCGACTTTAACTTCCTTCGGCAAAAGTGGATAACTGACATAAACATGCTGTTCGTCACCATTCTTCGATTCAGTGACAGACGTCGTTATAGTAAAAGTCTGTCCCACGGTGAGCACAATCGAACCATTCTTGAAATCACCGGTACGAATCTTCGGCCCGGCAAGATCCTGCATAATAGCCACCGTCTTGCCAATTTTTCCGCCAACCATATGAAGGTTATCCACTCGTCGCTGATGCTCGGCGAAATCGCCATGGGAAAAATTGAGACGCATGACATTCATACCCGCATCTATCAGTGCTGTCAATTTCTCGACACTTTCCGTCGCTGGACCAATCGTACAGACTATTTTTGTTTTTTTCTCGGTAATCATTGTATTGTAAAATTTATTTTATAGTTAATTTTTAATCTGTGTCGCAATTTTTTAATCTTCACTCTCGACATTCCCCGCCACGCCCGTTTCTGTATATTTTTGTAAAGCTTCAATAATAGGATCAAGTTTTCCGGCAAAAATATTTTCAATATTGTGCCATGATTGTTTGATGCGATGGTCGGTGACACGATCCTGAAGAATGTTATAGGTACGAATCTTTTCGGAACGGTCGCCGGTGCCGATTTGACCTTTACGATCGGCACTGAATTTCTTAGCTTCTCGCTCTTCTTCGAGCACCTCAAGCTTAGCTCGAAGGATACTGGTAGCCGTCTCACGATTCTTCGACTGACTACGCTCAGCGGTCGCTCGTACCCAAAGACCGGTCGGTTTGTGGATAACGCGCACCGCCGTCTCTACTTTGTTCACATTTTGGCCGCCTTTACCGCCAGCCCGCGAGAACTCGATTTCGAGGTCGGCTGGATTAATCTCAAATGTGGACTTTTTCCTGATCGGTAAAATAGCCACTGATGCGGTTGAAGTATGCACCCGACCCATTTTCTCCGTCGTGGGAATTCTCTGGATACGATGGACACCGGTTTCGTAACGGAGCGCTTCATACACGCCCTTGCCCTTTATTTCCATAGATGCACCTTCCTCGATCACTCGCGTGCCCCAACCTTTGATCACGGCGTACCGCTCATACATTTCGAGAAGTTCACGAGCAAAAATAGTCGCTTCATCTCCGCCAGCCGCGGCGCGTACTTCAAGAATAAGCTCGTTCGGTATTTCCTTATCGGCTTTTTCATCTTCTTCCTTTTTGTGGTCAAGGATAGCTTGGATCTGGGTCTCGAGAGATTTTTTCTGTTCAATGATATTGGCAAGATCGACTTCCGCCATTTCCTTCATTGATGGATCATTCGCCATAACCAAAAGATCCCGCTCTTCCTTTTCGAGCTTCTCATATATTTCAGCAAGATATGCCGTCTTATGATTTTTCTTGTAAGCTTCTAAGTCCATTGTTTTGAATAATTATAGCAGAGAAAAAAGTTTACTATAAAAGCAATAAGAATATGCATTTCAGAGAAACTCTCGGAGAAAAGCGCCAGCAGGCGGCTTTTCGAGAGGGAGACGTCCGGCCAGTAGGACGAAACGTCGGTTTCTCTGAAATACATATTCTTATTGCTTTGTACGTTAAAGTTTCTTCTTTGCCGTCGCTTTTGATTGTCGTGACTTGAACTTCTCGACACGTCCTGCGGCGTCAAGCGTCTTCTCTTGATTGGTATAGAAAGGATGCGAAGCACTGGAAATCTCCACAGGATGAACCGGATAGTCCTTGCCATCAGTGAATTTAACCGTTTCCTTGGCGGCGATAGTCGAGCTAATAAGAAACATAGCCCCGTTCGAATTGTCGAGGAAAACGACTGGCCGGTATTCCTTTGGGTGAATATCTTTTTTCATGGCGGAACTATAGCAGAAGAACTTCGCTTTTGCAAATGACCTTATGCAATGTAGCCTTCCGATTATACTTCCTATCTCCATCAAAATGACACTCCTGTAAAGACCTTGAATAAAATCGGAATAATCGGCACGATGAATTGCCAAAGGAAAATGATGACGATAAGGACAAGCCAGATAGAATAATGTTCGATTGAGGCGCGAATGCGCATCCATTTTGGAGTCGGCGGAAAGGCGGCAAAAATAATCTTTGAGCCGTCAAGTGGTGGAATAGGAATGAGATTGAAGGTAGCCAGAGCGATGTTGATGAGAACGATGTAGGCGCAGAGTTGCAGGAAAATGGCACTGAAGTTTGTGGTGCCGAAACCGCTCGTACCAAACCGAATAATAAGACCGAAAACAAAAGCGATGAAAAGATTCGAAGCCGGACCGGCCAGAGCGATGATGAGCTCACCTGAGCGACGATTCTTTAGATTGAACGGATTGAACGGCACCGGCTTGGCCCAGCCGAAGGTAAAACCGCCAAACGAGGTGATAATTGGCACGATAATGGAACCAATGGGATCTATATGCTTGAGAGGATTCAAGGTCAGCCGGCCGGCCAATCGTGCTGTCGGATCGCCCAACATATCAGCCACATAACCGTGCGAAATCTCGTGGATAATGATGGAAAAAAGGAGCACAATCAAAGCAAAAATGAGGGGTGGTGTTTGGAGGATGTAGGTGGTAGCGGAAATAGCTGTGGAAGTGGCGGTTTGCATGATAGAGCGGCGATGTTTACATTATTTCATGCATATGATAGCATGATTTATACATTTCATAATAATAATCACATGGCTAAAGTCTGCGCAATATCAAAACGAGGTTCGATCATGGGCGGCGGTTACTCAAACCGCACTCGTGCTACGCAGTTCAATCCTACCGGCATGAACCGCAAATACCCCAATCTTCAGAAAAAGAAGATTTACGTTCCTGAGCTGAAAAAGAGCATCACTCTCACCATTTCTACACGTTCGTTGAAGACAATCCAAAAGCGCGGTGCCTATGCGGTGCTCAAAAAAGCGGGGCTTATTTAGACTCAAAGTTTTTTCTCGATAAAATTCGTACCATTTGAAATGAATTCTATGTCGCCATCTGTGGCGAGATTGATAATCGAAAGACCAGACACAGTTGAAATATCAAACGGAGGCTTTGGCGGCTTCGGTGGCTTTTTTATTTTTCCGGTCTTGGTCGTGGTGACTATTTCTTTCGGCACTTTTTGACTTGATTGACTTGATACGGTAGTGGCATATTTTGGCTTTTTTGATACAACAACAAAATCAGGCTGAATAGCAGTAAAAAATCCTTCATCCACTGCGGAAACATTTTCACCGTTCGGTAAAATCAAAAATGTAGAAGATAAAACAGAAACAATATTCATTATCGCCGATGAACTGGCCATCACTGTGGCAATGTATTTCTGCTCCGTCTTGGTCATAAGGCCACCGAAAAACAAAATAGTCGAGCCGTAGGTAAGCGAGAACGCAAGCGTTGGTGGATTTGTTTTTGAAAACTTAAAGCCATCAGCCGATGCTGGCGGAAAAATAACTTCAGCCGACAGCTCACCAACGCTCATACTATCACCTTCCCTGACTTTTTTATGGATGATATTGCCTACTAAATTTTTTTCGAGTTCAGTATATGCGGAACTTGAAGCGATGAGACTTGTTGTGCTAGCAGATATCGTACTTGTGGATATATTTTCCGGCATAGCCATCTCGTATACCTTCCCGACATGGTAACGTCCGAGTACAGCAACAATTCCCGTGGCATGGCTGTCATCGTCATTGGTTAGAATAAGCGTATCAATGGTTCGGTCATAAAAAGGCATCACTGATGTAAGATCGTGGATAATGGAATCGCTTTTGCCGCCATCAATGAGTACTGTCTTCCCCTGCGGCGTGCGAATAAAGATAGCCATAGCAGTGGCGGTCAAGCTGTTGTCAGGTTTAAAACAATATATTTCGAGAACATGAGACCTGTTCTGCCAATGCCAAACATAGATAAAAAGCCAGCCGCCTGCTACGATCAGGATACAGCCAAGTGACAATGCTATACTATATGCAGTGAAATGTTTCGAAGTGGTGAAATATTTCGCCTGATTCTTCGTCTGTGATTGCATGAGATAATCATACATATCGGCGATAAAGAATCATGTAAAAAAGCTTAAAATAATTATAAAGAAATAATAAAAATTCGTTCAAAATAATAAAAATATGAAAACATTTGAAGAAAAAAAATTTAACATTCCTGAGTTGAAAGGCATTTCACAAAAGACCACTGAAGAACACCTCAAGCTTTATTCCGGCTATGTTAAGAATGCCAATCTTATCCTCGCCGCTATGGCGGATATGACGGATGAAAACGCTCTTGCCATTGCCGAAATGCGCCGACGTTTCAGCTTTGAATTCAATGGTATGCGCAATCACGAAGTTTATTTCGCTGGGTTTGAAGGCGGCCCGAGACTTCTCGGCACGGCGGCTGGCGGTGCTTCCTCTTCCCCTTTGAGACAAGCCATTGAGGCCGAAGGGGGCACCTTTGAAGGCTGGCTTAGCTATTTCAAAGCGACTGCCCTCACCCGCGGTGTCGGTTGGGCTATGCTCTATTACGACCGGGCTTCGGCTCGACTCATTACTTCGTGGGTGGACGAACAGCATATCGGCCAGCTTCAAAATTGCGCTCTCGTTCTCGCCCTCGATATGTGGGAACATTCCTTCGTTGCCGACTATCAGCCATCGGGTAAAAAGCAATACATCGAAGATTTTTTCGCCAATCTTAACTGGGGAGTAATTGAGCGAAATTTTGTCAATGCGATCAGGTAAAAGATACATACCGGAAAGAAAGCCAAAAGAAAAACCGGCGATCACCACAAAAGTGTGAGGCGGTTTTTCTTTGCTTTAAGGATTCGTCACACGATGTGCATCGCGCAAGACCAAACTCGGTAACTCAACGTAAAGTTGAGCAAATGTTTTTTCTGTTAAATACAAAAAACATTAATATTTTTCTATACATGTAAATACGACCGCATAGCCGCAGTACGTCAGCCACATCATCCACGCCGGAAAATCCCGCACTTCAAAAACTGCGAATGGAATGCCGGCGAAAAATTGGACAATGAAAAGTTGGTACGATAGGAGCGCGTATGCCGCAGCGGTCGTGGCGAGAGAAAAATATGAAATAATAGTAACGAAAATATTTCCAAAAATACCGACGGTAAAAAATGTCGAAAATGAAAAGATACCCGATAAAAATCCACTCATCCCGCACGCCGTCACCGCAATCATCGTAACCGGAATAAGAGGCAAAACAAGTAGATTTGCAAAGACGCCGACGAGCGACGCGTCGCCCATCATGTAAAGGAGAAGCGGGGCGACGGAAATCTGAGTAGCGAGGGTGGAGGTGATGAGACTCCTGATGCCAAAACGTTCGGGAAAAAGTCGCGGAAAGTGGGCGAGCGTCGCTTCGATATGCCGGCCGAAGAGGATAAGGCCGAGCGTTGAAACAAAAGAAACTTGAAATGACGCATCGTACGGCACGATGTACGGATTTTGCAAGATCATGAGATAGGCGACGAGAAGAAGGGCGCGGAGAGCATTGTAATCACGGTAGAAAAGTTGGGCGATGATGGCCACGAGCGCCATAGCGCAGGCACGCACGACGGTCGCTTTGCCGCCGACGAGGATGCCGAAAAGGACGATGCCAACGGCACTCGAGATAAGACTCGGCGTCCGCGGCAAAAACGACAAGAGACTGCGGACGGAAGCGGCGATGATGTTGATGCTGTAGCCAGAAAGGATGACGATATGGATGAGACCGCTTCGGCGAAAATCATCGAGGAGGTTTTTCCCAAGAGCGCTTTTCTCGCCGACGACGAGGCCACCAGCAAGCGAGGCCTGTGGATCACCGAGGGCACGGCGGATGTTTTGTAAAAAGGCGTCTTTGAAGCGGAAGAGAGTGGTGTAGATAGGGTTGCCAACGCCGCCAATGCCACTTATCGCGACAGTTTCACCAGTACTGATTTTATTTTCAATGACAATGGCCGGATTTTTCAAAATATATAAAATGCCATCCTTCGAAAGATAATGAACATAATCAAAAGTGCGGCCACTGCCGAGAGCATCGGTATCGCTGTCGTCGGGATTTGAGTTGAAACTGGAGTTTGAGTTAGAGCTGGAATTTGAGTTGTCCGAAAAGTTCCGAGGCTCCGTGAGCTTGCCCGTAAGCTCGAGCCGGTCGCCGTAGGTATAACGCGGGTAGAGTTTCGCATTGACAAGAATTCGGGTGGCGAGAGGAGTGGTTGTCGTGCCCGACAACATATCGCTCACCGTTTCCGTCCAGACGGTGAAGCTTTGGGTCGCCCCTTTTATTTCCGGATCGCTGTCAATAAAACCACTGACCGTGGCTTTTTCATACATAAAATGAGAAACAATGTCGTGCACATGCGATTGTCCTGCATTCAAATAGAGCGTCCGGAAAATAATCGGTACAGTGAGGCAAATAAAAATGCCGCTCCAGACCAAAAGCTTTTTAAGAAATCTGCCGAATACTTTTTTAATTTGGGGTGAAAAACTCACCCAACTATCATTTCACAGCGTCAATCAAGAAACATACAAAAAAGATTAAAATTCTTATCGAATTTTATTAAAATAATTCTAAAATTTATGAAAACTGGCGATTATTTCCACCTCGTCGGCTTTTAATAAGGCCTTTTTATATTTTGCACCTGATGCACCTTTGACCCGCGCTTCGCACTCCGCCCATGTTGTATGAGTCTGTACAACACCATCAACTAAACTAACATACGAGTAAGCCGCGGCTTTTGAGTGGGATTTCTTCAGTGACGCCGTTTTTATTTTTGATTTTGAATCTGAATTTACATTTGAATTTTCTTCGTCATGGTCGACATCTACAACATCCCGCAAAGAATAATCCGCCCACTTCCCCGAAAAAAGCTCCACCGGCTGACCATCGGCAAATGAAGTAGCAATCTCATCACAGCGTTCATTGCCGGCGATGCCGACATGGCCGCCGATCTGATTCCAAATTATTTTTGTGCCTTTTGCGCCGGATAATTCTGCTTCCGACACCGTTCCTGATCCTGTCGCCGATTTCCCTTCGACAGAACGGACAGCGTCCATAAGCTTTTCCCAAAGATCGCGATTGAGCACTTCCTCTTTCTGCGAGGTGATCCAATTTTTCTTGACCCAGCCGTGCACCCATTTCGTAATGCCGTTTATGACATAGGCCGAGTCGGAATTGATCTGAATCAGTCTGCCGTCTTTCACTTCGGCTTTTTTGGACAACTGCGGCAACTCTCCGATAGAGTGGAGAGCGCGGATGACCGCCATGAGCTCCATCCTGTTGTTCGTAGTCAATGCTTCCCTGCCACCAAGCTCGACGACGGTCGCTCTATCAGTATGATCTGAATTGGAAATAACAATCACCCCCCAGCCTCCAGGACCGGGATTGCCTCGCGAAGAACCGTCGGTAAAAATGGTGGTCATGGGGTTATGATAGCATATATGGAATTGGGGATAAAAAATAGGGCCAAATTGACGATTCTGTGCGAGAGTGCCATCGTAAAGGATGTTAGAAATGTTTTTGAGAGGAGGAATGATGCGACAATCTATATTCCTGTGTTTTACCATACCCGTTCACTATTAACTATTTAATTTTTTCAAGGAAATTTTTTATCTTGCCTGCAGACACAAAACCAAAACTATTCGCTTTTATATCTTGTTGTTTCCCGTCAATAATTATTATAGTCTTCCACCTCAATGATTTTGTTAGAACAGTTGCTTGTAAATCATAGATTTCTAGTGTGTGCCCATTCAGTACGCCTGTTAAGTGATTAAACCTGTCTGCATCTGAAAGCCCTCTAAAGAGCATCCCCACGGTGTAAGGTTTACTAAATGATAAACTATTTGATTTTCCTATATTTCTTAATATATGACCACGTGTAAATGGATAAACTATCATCATTATGAAATAATAGATAATCGCGATTACGATTAATTCACCAATTAAAGTTCCCAACATGAAGAAATTGTATAAGATTAGAATTGAAAAGTCCAAAACGTAACTGGAGGGTATTGTCAATTCAGAAGTCGAGTCTAATTCTTAACAACATCCACAATCCTCAACCTTAATTCCGTTTTTCCCCGAAAAATAGATTTTTCAAACACGGCGATGAGAGTAAAAGGCCTGCCAGCCGACAGTTCATGACCGAGAATATCTTTCCAATCGTCGGCGGTTTTGAAAAAGGCGATGGCTTTGACGAGGTCGGTGTCTGCGTACGCGCCGGTGCGACCGCGGCTGAAGATAAGCTCGAGATGATTTTTAGTCTTGCCGAACTGGCGCACCGACGTCGGGGTGACATTTTTGAACATGAAAAGCGGCTTGGGATTGCCGGTGCCGAACGGCGCGAGCTTCTCAATCGTCCGATAGGTGTCCCATGTGACGTCGGCAAGCGACATTTCCCCGTCGAGGGCTATCACTTCCAGCATTTTTTCGCTGTCCTCTTTTCCTTCCTTCCCTTCTTTATCTTGTAATTTTTCAAAAGCGGCGTTGAGCTTATCCGACAGCGTATGGATTTTATCGTTTGCCACAGCAAAGCCACCCGACATAGCGTGACCGCCGAACTGGATGAAACTCGCGGGCGAATCGGCTTCTGCCGAACGCATGAGCGCCACCAGATCCGTCTCACCATCGGAACGACAGGAACCTTTGATCACATTGTCACCGTCACGACCCCAAAGATAGACGGGACGATGATATTCTTCGGCTACAGTGTTCGCCGCGAGGCCAACGAGCGACGGCCGCCAGTCGGGATTGCCGAGGACAATGACGCTTGGCATAGTCGTTGAAGCAGGCACTTTTTCGTCATCACTTTTTTTACTCTTTGTCGCATCGCCCTTTGCCACATCACCGCCTTTTCCGCTATCGTCTCCCCACCTTTCCTTAATCGTCTTCTTAATCTCCTTGACCAGCGCCGCCACCGTGCCTTTCCGCTCGTCGTTGATTTCATTTAAATGTTTGGCATATTGTCCGGCCACGACCGGATCATCAGTCGAAAGCAAGTGAAAAGCGTCCATGGGCACGCCCATGCGCGAAGCGGCGTTGATGCGCGGGCCGATGGTGAAGCCGACATCGTCTTCGGTGAGATAGCGCTGATCCACGCCGAGCTCGGCGAGGAGACGATTGAGGCCGAGCCGCGGCGACTTGCGCAGGACGACAAGACCATAATAAGCGAAGACTCGGTTCTCGCCGGTCAGCGGCACCATGTCAGAAAGCGTGGCGATACCGACCATATCGAGAAGCCATTTTTCCCAGCCGTCCTTGAGCACGCCGCCGGTACCGCCGGACTCGCCGGAACCGCTCATCGGCAGATTGGTGAAAATTTTTTCTTCATTGCCGCGCCGTATCAAAGCCTGAATCAATTTATACACAACCCCCGCACCGCAGAGCATTTTTTCTGGATAGGCGCAACCGTCGCGTTTCGGATTGATAATGGCGAAAGCCGGCGGCAGATTTTCTTTTTCATCATTTTTTGGCGGCATATGATGGTCAGTAATAATGACATCAATGCCCGCCGCTTGCGCCTCTTTCACCGGCCCAACATCGGTAATTCCACAGTCAATAGTAATGAGCAAAGTGACCCCGTCAACCGCGAACTGCTTCACTGCGTCACTATTCAAACCGAAACCCTCATCATGTCGATGTGGAATATAATTGCTGAAATTTTTGTAGCCGATTTTTTTGAAAAAGTCATGAAGTGCCACGCCGGCAGGTATGCCATCGGTATCGTAGTCGCTGTAAATGACAATTTTTTCAGCCTTCGCGCCTGTATCGCCGCTATGAATTGCCTTGAGAATCCGTTTGACTACTTTATCCATATCCTTGAGAAAAAAGGGATCATGGGTATGCCGCTCATAATTCGGGTGAAGGAATGCCTCGATATCCTCGGGCGTCCGCATGCCGCGATGATAAAGGAGCCTGTCGAGCAAGCTCATATCCGCCGTCGAACCGGTGGTCATCCCGATCTGCACAGGCGGCCGTACTGAATAAGTCTTCATGGACTAGAGTATATCATGCGGTATACTATTCATATGCCCGATATCATACCCGACTGCATCTTCTGCAAAATCGTCGCCAAAGAAATCCCCGCTCATATCGTCTATGAGAATGACGACTTTTTGGCTTTTCTTGATATTCATCCTCAATCACCGGGGCATGTCCAGATTATTCCCAAAAAGCATTATCGCTGGGTTTGGGATGTGCCGAATATTGGTGGAAAATTTTCGGCCTATTTCGAAGTGGCCCGCAAAATCGCCATCGCCCAACGTAAAGCTTTTAATGTAGATATGATCCTTTCGAGAATCGTCGGTGATGAGGTACAGCATGCTCATATCTGGATCTTCCCCGACCGCAAAGCGGCGGAGACAGCCACGCTGGAAGATTTCGAGGGAAATGCGAAGAGAATTATCGAGGCTCTATAGCCGATCCCTAACTCATTTTTTATAAACTATTTTTATAAACTACTTTTCTCCAGCGCCTCTATCCCCGGCAAAGTTCCGCTGGCGAGAAAATCAAGCATCGCTCCACCACCGGTCGAGACGAAACTGAAACTGTCTTCAAGATGAAGTTCAGCAATGGTGGCAAGAGTATCGCCACCGCCGATGATAGTATTCGCGGCACCTGTAGCTTCCGCGACAACCCGTGCCACATCCATAGTCGGCTCTTTGAAACCTTGCTCGTATGCGCCAAGCGGACCGTTCCAGAGAATCTGGGCTGGTTTTTGGCTGGTATCGCCGGCAATGAGTTTTTTTAATGTATCAATCGTGGTGGGACCGACATCCAAAATGTTGTCATCGGATGTGATAGCGTCGGCGGCTTTGATATTTTTTTGCCCAACTGGATTTATCTGCCCACCGCTTTTTCCACTCGCACTTGTTACAACCACATCCACCGGCAAAATCAACTTCGGATTATCAAAAAATCTCTTGAGGTTGAAATCCTGAGGCGAAACAAGCGAGCGGCCGATATTCCAACCTTTTTCCTTGAAAAAATTGTTAGCGAGAGCACCGCCAATAAAAACAGCGTCGGCAATAGTGAGGAATTTTTCGATGAGTGGCAGTTTCGTCTCAAACTTGGCACCACCGAGAATAAAAAGGAATGGTCGTGCCGGATGAAAAGCGACGCTCAGATGATTCACTTCGCTCTCGAAAAGCAAACCCGCATAGCTTGGCAAAAATTCCGTCACCGCCACCACCGAAGCATGAGCGCGATGCGAGACTGAAAAAGCGTCATTAACATAGAGATCGGCAAGCGAAGCCAGCTCGGCGGCGAATTTCTTATCGTTTTTCTTTTCACCATCATTCATCCGCAGATTTTCGAGAAGGATGAAGCTACCTTCAGGCGACGACTCGATTTCCGACGCGGCATTGCGATAATTTTTCACGAATGTGCATTCTATGCCGAGCTTTTTCAAATGCCGCGATACCGGCTCAAGAGACGGTGTAGCTGACGGGTCGGTATTATCTTCAATATGACTGACAAGAATTGATTTTGCCCCGCGCTCGCGCAGATACTGCAAGGTTGGTAACGTCTTTCTAATACGAAAATCATCCAATACCGAGCCATTCACCACCGGCACATTGAAATCGACCCGCACGAGTACCTTGACTCCTTTGAAATTCTCTATATCGCGGATGGTTTTCATTTGATTGGGCGAATTATTTAAAATTTATCATTTCTCTATGTTGATTGCATCCACTGTCTTCAAAAGCTCCACAAACCCCGGCACATTGACACTTTCACGACCGACAAGAAGTCCATCCACCTGACCGAGAGCGATGATATCTGCGGCATTCCGGAAATTAACCGAACCACCATAGAGAATCGGCACTTCGACTGCAGACACTTGACCATATATGTCGGAGAGGACTTTTTTTATAAAAATAACCATCTCGTGAATGGCGGCCGGCGTCATTGCCGCCTTGGCACCCACCGCCCAGATTGGCTCATAAGCAATGATAAGCTGGCCGAGTGCCCTTTTCGGAAATACCTGAAGCGAAGCCTTGATCTCATCCCGCACCACGTCGAGATATTCACCGAGGTCATCACGTGTCTTCTCGCCGATGCAGAGTACTGCCGTCATGTTGGCTTGCACCGCCGCCGCGGCTTTCTTGGAAACGTCCAAGTCGGTTTCCGCTGAAATAGCGCGCCGTTCGGAATGTCCGACGAGACAATATTCAACACCGATATCGGAAAGCTCGTGAGCACTAACTTCTCCGGTAAAGGCGCCCCCAGCTTCGGTAAAAACATTTTGAGCACCGGCCTTAACTTCATTTTTTTTTACCCTTTTCGCCGACTGCCTCGCTATAGCAAAAGGAATAAAGGGAAACGGCGGACAGACGATGACCGTCGTCCGCTCGAGTTTTTGCGCCGTATTTTTGGTTTTGGCAATGATATGCTTAGCCTCCAAAACGGTTTGTGGATTCATTTTCCAATTGCCAATGATGATTTTTTTCTTTGACATCAAATTGTATTAAATATGGAAATAAGTATAGCAGATTTTATGAGAATAAAAAATTGACCCTCAATCTGCCGAAGCAAACAAGGGTCAGAGGGACTGAAAGCCAAAGGCTCAATGTTAACTTGTAGAGGACACAAGTGTTGTCAGTTGCGGGACTCTTCGCCACAGCGGAAAATAGCCTTATTTCAGTATCTTTTTCGAGGTCCTATTTCTGCCTCAATTGTAGCACAATATATACCTATATGTCAATTCGCTACTTCATCCCAAGAAATAGTCGAATACTGGTTCGTCGCCAGAGGAAACGACGGCGGCGGCCCATAGAGAAGATTATTATCGTAGGTGATATTTCTGTTGGTATAGCCGGTACCATCAGTATAAGCAAAACCATAGCGAGAAAAGCTGGCTATCATACCGAAAAGATTAAGGGTGGTGCGATCATAATACGTCTGATGGGCAGAGGTACTGGGATAATTTGGATCAATTGGTGAAGTACAATTCGAACTGTAATAATAGCGACCGACTCGACCACTCTGAGCGATGAGAGCCGCATCAATGGTCAGATTATCAGTGCTAGCAAAGCCGACATTTATGTTGTTCTGGGAGACAAGGCCAAGCACGTCCTTACCGTTAAAATTAGTATAGGTTAGGTTGTTGTTGATGGTAATACTTTTACTTGTATCGGGAGGAAAAACGCCAACAGCAATAGTCAGACGAGCTGTATTGATACTTCCATCAATCCAAAGATTATCCTGGACAAAGATGACGCCATTTGAAGGAAACGGTACAGCACTGTGCAGTAAAGTTTTGTTAGCAATACTCCACGAACCCCAGCCGTCATTAGCTTGAGTCTGACCAGCAAGATTAGCCGCATCGCTTGAGCAGGAATTCGACAGCGATACGAGTGATGTCACTTTATATATGTCGTACGTATCGTTGGTGTGTAGAAGAATATAATAGCCAAGATACCCATTACCAGAAATCTGATAATCGCTATCATTTAAGTCCGCCAAAGCTTGCAAACTATGAAGATCTGTAGTGATATTTCCGAAATCAATCACCGGCACGGGAAATTGCCTGCCCGCCAAGAAAATACTCGAATCAGCCGGTGCCGGTAGTGGTGGCGGACCACCAGAATTGTTACCCGTCGGGTCACCGGTAGTATAAACACCATATTGTTCAATGCCATTATTGAGATCGGGATCAACGAATTCCGACAAAGCGCTCGAGACAATATTGTGAGCAATGCCATCGAAGTGAATACCATAGTTCGATTGAACTGGCCCGTATATGACGGTGCCTGCACCAAAATACATAGCGGCATTGGCTATCACGGCATACTGAGCAAAGGAAGGAATGGCAAACTGGGCTTGGATACTGCGCGAAACATTTGACAACGTACTCGAGCCGAAAGTGGTGCCTTTTGATTTCACCGTAACGACCGTGGTGCCTGTAGCTGGCGGAGTAATAGTCAAAGAAAACTGACCGATGGTCGTACCATTCTTATCTTGGAATGTGTGAACATACGGACCGGGCGATGTGGTCGAAGCGTTGCCATCATAATAGTCGCTCGGCAAATTTGACAAATGCCACCGATAATAATCAATACCCGATTCCGCAATTTCAAACGCCTGCTGACTCGAAGCGATCTGCTCGGAGCTCTTCAGCAAGGTTGTTCCCCAGCTCACGAGAGCCATCGTGATTATCAAAGCAATGACGCTGAAAACTAATACATTCACTAAAATAAGACCTTGAGAGACACGAGAAATATGAATGTCATATTGAGGAGCACGGATATTTTTCTGCTGAAAAATTCCTCGTGCTCGCGCCGTCGCGCTCACAAGTCTCCTCAATATGACATTCATATTTCTCGTGGCACGCATGATGTTATTTCTAATAAATGTATTCATATTATTCAGAGATTATTTTTCAGATTACGAATACTAACTTGACTCGTATAGGTGACTGGTGCTAACGGCCGATTGGTATAGGTGTCGAGAACAAGAGTAATACGAATGAGGCGGATTGCCGATATGTTAACTGGCTGAACAAGAGGTGATGACGTGCCAGTATAATTGGTATCGAAATAGTCAAAAATGTTCGTCGAAGTACCGTTCGTACCAACGTTTCTGACATTTGAAGCCAAGGTTACCGTCGTGGTCGTAGCTGTCGGATATGCAAGCGGTGTGCCGGTGGGTACAAAAACGGCTTTCTCCAACGTGGTGCTCGACAAGAAATACGTCACTTTTTCTTTAACCCCATTTTGATAAATATCGCTGAAAAAAGTCAATGTTGTCGTGCCGGCTGTAACGATAGGATACGAGCCGTCGGCTCCTTGCGCGGCCGCCCGAATTTCTTTGACCATAGTGTTGAGAATGGATTGAGCATCAGTGGCTGAAGAAAGTGAACCACTTTGAACAGTGTTGAGATAAAAAATGTCTCGCTCAAATTCAGTCATACAAATGATAATAATGGTAAAAATAAGAGTGACGACGAGAATTTCGACTAAAGTAAAACCTTTGGTCGTCGCTTTCCTATTTTTATTTTTTAAAAAATTATTTTTCATATATTTATGGAGTCAAGACCACCGTCTGCGACATCCATGATGAACCGATAGTAATACTGACAACATTGGTGACATAGCCCGTCGCACTGGTGGTCAACGTATACGTCCCGGATGAAAGGCCTTGGAAAAGTACTTGCCCGGGCGGCGTACACGCGGTCGAATAGGTGAAAGCCATACTCGAAACATCAGGCGTGTTGGTGGCGGAAGGTGTGTTCAAGAGTACTTGATAACGAAGATAGCGATCACCGTTGTGCATAGTGCCGATGGAAGCATTGGCGTTCGTATAATAGGTCGCCGCGGTGCCATCGGGCCCGAGGAAATTCCACGTCGTCGTTGAGGTATTGAAAGGACTTGTAGCCAGCTGAAGCTTGACCGATGTCGTACCGACGGCGAGAGGCTGACTGCCGGGCAACCAGACCAAATTGATGAAACTGCTTGATGTACCAGTATCAAATGTGGATGATTGCAAGAGACCGTTTGATGGAGATGTCGGGTACTTACCGCCTGAGCTGGTTGTGGCAAGGTTAATATCCCCTACCGGAGTATTGATACTGACATTGCCGTTATTACTAAAAAATTGGTTGGTATTAACATAATTGACCTGTCCCGATCCACCCGACCAATCCGTCTGAGCGAAATATCCCTGACCAGTGGTGAGCGGCGACCCAATATAGCCCGTCTTCGTCAAAGCAACCGTAGCATTGGAAAGCGGCAAACCGGTCGATCCGTCCTTGACGGTGACCTGCAAACTGTCGGGGTTTTTTGGTAGGACAGTGAGAAGAATATTCTGCGAACCGGCAGGATTGAGCTGAACGGGATTCAAAATATTCACTCCGGCCAAATCATAGCTCGAACTGTTGAGACCAAAAGTGTAGGCGTCCCATTCCATATTGTTGAGAATATCCGTGCCCGTGCCACCCGTCGTCGTAGTCGCCGCATATTTCGGTACGCCGGGGCCGATGGTCTTCGAGCCGACAATGGTAAAACCGACATTCGGCACGAGCGTACAGCTCGGTGCGACAGTTGAAACATTGAATGTGCTCGTTTGATCAATGGAAAAAGAAGTCGAAGTAATTTGCTGTGACAGAACGGTGGCATACGGTACGGTGGGATGGAGATTGGTACTTGAAGCAGGATAATTCTGATCAGTTGAAAAGCCAGGTTTGGTCACCACGATATGATAGACGGTCGAGGCCGGCGGAACACCGAGAATTTGCAAATAACCGCTATCATTTGTCGTATCATTGACCGTAATAGGATCGGTGGTCGAGCTATTCGTCACCGTCACGTTTGCCCCAACAATGGGAATACCATTGGCATTGAAGGCTTTGATCGAAAGGGCACCATCGGTGCTGTCGGTGATAAGGTTTGCCGGGGCAATGTCAGTGGTCAGAGTGAGAGAATTAAAATTTTTACTGCAGGTGCTCGTGGCGGCGCATGCTACGGTTACGGCCACCAGCTTTTCCGAAGGCGAAGTGGACGAGGTCGAGCCGACACCGGTACCGGTCGAGCCAAGCGGAATGTTGATACTCCTGACAATAGTCGTAACGCTGAAAGAAATACCGCCGCGCGTCAGCGTCTGAAATTCAGGTATGACCCCCGACGGCAGTCCGCCTTGAACGCCAACATTGGCGTATGGCATATTACGGGCAATCTCAAACTGCTCATTAGCCAGATCAATGGCTAAAATCTGATCCTGGTTGCTATAAATTAAATTAAAAATGCCGACATAGACTTGGTACACGGCTAATGCTACTATCAGGAACAATGCGGTTCCTACTATTGCTTCAATTAATGTGAAGCCACCAGAACACTTGTATACGAATGATTTTTTTGGACACGGATATTTTTCTGCTGAAAAATTCCTAGTGGTCGCGCCGTCGCGCGACCAATGTCCAAAAAAATCATTCGTATACAAGTGTTCATGTGACTTCATAATGATTCAAGAAATAGTAGATCACGAAATGACATTAACAAGAGAATAGATTGGTGAAATGACCGCCACTGCAAAGAACCCGACGGCGGCACCGATGATGATCATGATGAGCGGCTCGATCACCGCAGACATATCCTTGGTGGCCTGCTCGACATCGTCTTCATAATAGACGGCCACGCCCAGGAGCATTTCCCCCATTTTACCCGTCTCCTCACCGACGTTCATCATTTCAGTGATGAATGACGGATATAATTTTTCATTTTCTCCGAAGACTTTTGAAATAGGTTCGCCTTTTTTGATCGTCTCCTCGGCTTTCTTCAACACTGCTTTGTAATAGACATTCTGAATGACGTCGCCAGTGATTTGCACTGCTTCGACGACATCGACGCCGGAATTCAAAAGCGAAGAAAGCGTGCGGGCTGTACGGGCGGAGTTGACTTCTTTGACAATGGTGCCAATGATCGGCGACTTTATTAAAATATAATGGAAAAATTTTTTACCCGAAAGACTACGATGCCATGCAATAAGCAAAATAACGGCAATGAGAATACTAGATCCGAGCAAGATACCGTGATAGCGGATAACATTACTGAAGTTGACGATAAGTTGGGTCGTCCACGGCAAAGTAACGTTTAAACCTGAAAAAGTGGTCATCAGGGTCGGTATGATATACGTCAAAAGAATGATAGCGATAATAATCATGGCACATACGACCACAATCGGATACATCATAGCTCCGCGTATACGGCGAACTAGAGCATACGAACGATCCATCTGCAGTGCCACGACTTTGAGCGATTCAGCCAAAGTTCCCGACTGCTCGCCGGCCTTGACCATGGAAATGAATATTGACGAGAAGACTTTTGGATATCCCTGCATAGCCTGCGCCAAGGTTTTACCTTTGCTGATATTGTCATTGAGAGAATTAACAATTTTCTTAAGGGTTTTATTTTTCGTCTGGCGCTCCATGACAGTCAAGGCTCGCGAAACCGGCAATCCGGCCGAAATCATCGAGCCGAGATTGCGGGCAAAAGTAATTTTTTCCGCTGTTTTCACCCCGCCGAAACTCATAGAAAAAAGTCTACCGAAAAGACTTTTGTTGTCACGACTTTTAAAAGAAACAATTTCTCCACCGGATTCTCTGACCAAACGATACAACTCATAACGATCAGCCGCATCAAGCATACCCTCGTATGTTTCGCCGGTATCTTTCTTTTTGGCTTTATAAGTGAAATGGGTCATGAGAAATCATTGGAATTATTCTGAAATAACGCGTAGAACTTCCTCAATGGTCGTAAGCCCTTGGACACACTTAAATATACCATCTTCTATCATCGTCAGCATGCCCTCTTTCTTGGCCTGAATTTCGATGGCGGCGGAGGTTGAGCCTTTGATGATCAGGGTGCGTATGGTTTCCGTCATACGCAAAACTTCATGGATACCGATACGGCCTTTATAACCGTCATCTTTGTCGCCGCCAGAAGTTTCCTCTCTTCTGTCATTATTATCATCATTATCACGACCAATACTGCCGCTCGCAGGTACCGGTTTGTAAAAAGGAATCTTACTCCAATCGGTAATAACCGGATCAATTATCTTTTCTGCTTTGAGAGCGGCTAAAATACTCTCAAGGTCTACTATTTTTCCCAAAGCGGTGATCTCATCTGCCGTCAGAACATGCTTTTCTTTCGTGTCGGAAAGTCGACGGACGAGACGCTGACCGACGATGACATTCAAGGTCGAGACAAGAAGAAACGGTTCAATTTTCATGTCAAGGAGACGCGGGATAGCACCTGCGGCGCTATTGGTGTGAAGGGTCGAGAGGACGAGGTGCCCTGTCAGAGCGGCATTGACGGCAAGCGAAGCTGTCTCATTGTCGCGGATTTCTCCGACCATGATAATGTCAGGATCCTGGCGAACAAGCGTACGTAAACCGTTGGCAAAGGTGAAGCCGATTTCCGGTTTGACTTGGGTCTGATTGATTCGTCGCATTTGATATTCGATCGGGTCTTCAATAGTAGAAATGTTGACGGTGGCCATATTCAAAAGATCAAGAATAGTATAGAGAGTGGTGGTCTTGCCGGAACCAGTAGGCCCAGTGGTCAGGATCATGCCGGTCGTTTGGGTAATAGCATGATGGATACGCTCAAGACCTTCGCCGTGGAAACCGGAATGCTCGAGACTAAAACCTTCACCGCCTTGACGCAAGAGCCTCATAACAGTTTTCTCTCCATAATACGTCGGCAAAACGGAAACGCGAAAAGAAACTTTTTCTCCATTCATATCTATCTGGAAACGACCGTCCTGCGGCAGGCGCTTCTCGTCGAGCTTGAGATTGGCCAGGACTTTGATGCGGGCGGTGATTGGAGATTCGGCATTTTTCGGTAAAACCATAGCATCGTGGAGAATACCATCAATACGGTAACGAATGAGCGTTTGGTCTTCGAGAGGTTCGATGTGAATGTCGGACGCATCCTGAAGAATGGCGTGTTTGAGAAGAGTATCAATGATACGAACAACCGGCAGGTCTTCGGCCATTTTTTTCATATCACCTTCAGGCAAAGCGTTCAAAACCGAGCTTTCCTTTTGAATAATGTCGCCGAATTCAGCTTTAAGACTTTTCTGATATTGCAGGACAACACTCTTGATGGATTCTGCATCGGTGAGTCGTGGAGCAATCTTGAGATTGACTTTTTTCTTAATGAAATCGATGGCTGAAAGGTCATCCACATTTAACATGGCCACTTCAAGAGTGTCCTCGGATTTCTTGAAAGCGACGATATTGTGAGCGCGAGCAATCGGCTCCGGTATAAGTGACAGGACGTCGAAAGGAATTTTTTGCTGAGCCAAATCGACGAACGGAATACCGAGAACATATGCCTGAATGCGACGGAGATTGTCTGGCGAGAGCTTGCCGGAAGTGACAAGAACATCGCCCATGCTGTGACCGTCCTTGGTGGCAGACTCCTCCGCCGCATCAAGGTCAGCCTGCGAGACTAGACCTGAATCGAGGATGAATTTTTTCAGTTGGGAGTCTTCGATGAGCATTACTACAATTATACCACATTCATAAAATACAAAGTGTGCATTATTTGGACACGGATAAATTTCTGGTGAAATTTTCCTAGTGCTCGCTCCGTCGAGCGAGCAATGTCCAAATAATTGAATATGTGCCTCTTGTGGTGTGGACTAAATAACGTTAGGTGGGTCAGTTTCCGAGAATAATTCTATTAATTCCGGAACAAGAAATATCCTTACAAGGCGGTTTTTGTGATGGGGTTAGAACAAAAGCGTATTCCACGGTCGAAAATGACAGTATCTTGTCGCGATCTTGATATTCTTTATTAATTGGTAGATATACGATTGTAGTCAGTGTCGTTGAGCTTTGCGATGTAAAGTCGCTGTCAGATACCGTGAGCCCAAGATACGTAGAAAATTGTGATTCGATAGTGGTAAGACTTGAACCTGGTTTGAATATGACCTGTATCTCGCCAATCTTTGATGGATATACATGTTGCATATATAGGTATATGCCACCAGCAATCAATACCAGAAGGACTAAAGAAACTAGGTAACACGAGATGATTTTTGTTTTTTCCATAGAGAAGTAATCATACCCAATATTCCGGTTGTTGACAAATTCCTCAAACCTGCTATCATAGCCCCATTGTAGTTCGCTTACCGGCGAACTTCGTTTTTTAGAGGTTAGAAGGGTGAAAGGAAATATAAGCGGCGATTATTGAGTATTAAAGGCAAAATTAAATAACAATTAAATATATGTTCGACCTCAAAGTAATACATTCAGTTTTGCAACAGCTTGAAGATGAGCGCGGTATTCCCAAGGATAAAATGATCGAAGCCATCGAGCTCGCTCTCGCTACTGCGTACAAGAAAGAATACGGCAAAAAAGGCCAAATCGTCCGGGCTGTTTTCGATATGAATACCGGCGCGGTAGAATTCCTCCAGGTGAAAATCGTGGTGGACGAGTCGAAAGTCATTATGGAAGATGAGGAAGACACACAGGATCTCGAGAGCATTGATCAAGACGAGATTCGCGTCCGTTTCAATCCCGAGCATCACATTCTCCTCGCTGATGCCAAGAAAATCAAGAAAGGTGCGCAGGTTGACGATGAAATCGTCTTCCCTCTCGAAGCCAAAGCCGACTATGGTCGCATCGCCGCTCAGACCGCCAAGCAGGTCATCATCCAGAAGATTCGCGAAGCGGAAAAAGTTTCCGTCATGAATGAATACGGTCAGAAAGAAGGCGAAATCGTCACCGGCTCCGTCCAGCGGGCGGAGCGTGGGGCGCTCTTCATTGATATGGGTCGAGCCATGGGCGTTATCCCCTACGAAGACCAGATTCCCGGCGAATATTACAAGCAGGGCGAGCGCATCCGCGCCTATCTCTATGCCGTGGAAGAAACGCCAAAGGGCATTATGCTCAAGCTTTCCCGCTCGCATCCACAATTTTTGAAGAAACTTTTTGAAATCGAGGCGCCAGAAATCGCTCAAGGCACCGTGGTGGTCAAAGCCATCGCCCGCGAAGCCGGTTCCCGATCGAAAATCGCCGTCCATTCGACTGACTCGCATATTGATCCGGTCGGCTCTCTCGTCGGCCAACGTGGCGTGCGCGTCAACACCGTCACGAGCGAGCTTGGCGGCGAGAAAATTGATATCATAGAATGGGATGAGAATCCTGTGAAATTTATCGAGCATTCCCTGTCGCCGGCCAAAATCATTTCCATCGAAGTCATCGTCGAAGAAAACCGTGCCCTCATTACCGTGGCTGAAGACCAGCAATCCCTCGCCATCGGCAAAGGCGGCCAGAATGTTCGGCTTGCCGCGAAGCTCACAGGGTGGAAGATTGATATTCATTCGGCGGGAGGTGTAAGCGGAATAATTGGCGGACAGAAAATGACCGAAACGACCGATGAAAAAAATTATAAGAATAACTAAAAATCCTATATAATTAAAAATTAAATCACATGAATATGCTTCACGACGTCGACCCGGGAACAGCCGATAAAATGAATATAATCATCGAAATTCCCAAAGGTTCAAAAAATAAATATGAAATAGACAAAAAAACAGGTCTCATTGCTCTCGACCGGGTCAATCATACATCCCAGGACGTTCCTTTCGACTATGGTTTCGTACCACAAACACTCTGGGATGACGGCGATCCACTTGATGTTATCGTCCTTTCGACGTACGCATTCTATCCCGGTATTCTTGTACGTGTTCGACCTGTGGCTATTATGGCTATGAATGACAGCGGCGATCTCGACGACAAGATCATTGCCGTACCTGTGAACGATCCCCGTTGGAATGACGTCCAAGACTTAAAAGACCTCAATCCGCATACACTTCGCGAGATCGAACATTTTTATTCGACCTACAAGAAGCTCCAGAACAAGGAGGTCATCGTCAAAGATTTCAAAGGTAAAGTCGAGGCAATAATGGCTTTTGAAAAAGCTCGAAAGATGTACAACGATAAAAATACAGATAAATAAAATGAAATCTCTTTTTCAAAAAGCAATACTTATAATGGTCATTGTTGCTGTCACCACATCTATTTTTGGTTTTGATGGCTGTGTGCAGGCACAAACTGTTTCCGAGACAGGGATAACATCCAAAAAGATTGGATCCATCATTCCTTCCCTAAAAAGTTTTTTTGAAATTTACATTCGGAATGATCGAGAAAATATCGTGAAGAACCGTGATAAACGCAACATTATGCTCACGGCACAGACGAACAGCACCAGTACCACGTCCACCTCTACCCTACTCTCTGCCTCTACTGATACCATTCACCTTCTGACTGTTTCTTGGACAAGTCTGACAAACATAGAATCGTGGATGGTGGCTACGACTACAGCGGCCAAAGATAGTGGAGCTGATGTCTCGGAAATACAACCGCTCCTAGAATACACTCAAAATGAGCTCGATCTAGCAAGTTCCAGTATAAATATCCTTATATCGTCATCTACAGCGACGGAAGAGATGAGTGCAACTATGGGTGCGGCCACGTCATCACTTGATGTTGCTAAGACGAACCTCACCCAGGCACTTGAATTATTGAAGACAATCGTCAATAATTAGCCTGATGGACACCGAAAAAGATTTGCAGGAAAAATCAAAAGAAAAGTCATGGCATGATTCACTGGAATCAGGCCCAGAGTCTGAGGTTGGTCCGATCGTCGGCTCACTCATCATTGTTGTCATTCTCATTATTGCGGCGGTTTATTATTGGGGACAGCATCTCAATACTCTGCAGGAACAAAATATAGCGGCACAAAAATCAGCACTTCAAATACAACAGGAAGCCGAAAGCGAAGGAGCAGTCATTATAAGCACGAGTACAAATATTTCCGATATTGAGAAAGATCTCAATGCAGTCAATTCGTTCGGCTCAACAAGCTCGAAAATAGCCACGGGCACAACGAGCATAAAAAGTGTAAAGAAAATAAAATAAAAAACTAAAAACATGAAAGATGCAAAAGAAACTAAAGGGGTAAAAGAAAAAATCTACGGCAATGCCGTGATAAAAAGATTGCCGCAATCGGAAATTGAAATAACCGCTGATATGCCGGCGACTGTTTTTGATGTTTATCGGCAGGCAGCACTCAAAAATATCAATGAATCCATCACTATAGACGGTTTCCGTAAAGGCAATGTCCCTGAAAAAGTCCTCCTCGCCAAAGTCGGCGAGAAAACTGTCCTCGAGGAAATGGCCGAATTAGCTTTATCCGATGCCTACCCCGCCATCGTCATTGATCACACTCTCGATCCCGTCGGCCGGCCGGAAATCAGTATTACCAAGATGGCTGTGGGCAATCCGCTTGAATTTAAAATACGCACGGCAATCATGCCTGAGGTGAAACTCGGGGATTATAAGAAAATCGCCAAGGAAGCGTTTGCGCTGAAATCGGAGACAAATAAGAAAGACGGGACGGATGAAAAATCAGCCGTCAGCGAAAAAGAAATTGACGAGGCTTTGGCACATTTTAAGAAATCGCATGAAGAACGGGAACACGGCAAGGACGGGCAGACGCATGTGGAACATGATCATGAGCACAACCATGCGGATTTCGAAACCCCCGAATTCCGCCAGAAAATCAAAGAAGCTCTCATCGAAAACAAGCGTATGGACGCTATAGAGAAGCGTCGCATTGCCATGGCGGATAAAATCGTTGAGATTGCCACGATTGACCTGCCGCGCATCCTCATCGAAAGTGAAACAAACCGCATCGAAAGTCAATTCAAGGAAGACATTTCCCGCATGGGTGTCAATATTGACGATTATTTGAAAAGTGCAAAGAAAACTTTAGACGACCTGCGTAAAGAATGGGCGCCCCACGGCGAGAAAAAAGCCAAGCTTCAGCTCGCTCTCAATAAAATCGCCGAGATCGAAAAAATCAAAGTTGAAGAAAAAGAAATCTCGGCTGAAGTCGCTCATATTCTCGAACATTACAAGGACGCTGACCGCAGTCGCGCTCATGCATACGCCGCCGGAGTGTTAACGAATGAAAAAGTCTTCCAGTTTTTGGAAAAGCTGACCGCTTAATTCCACTGCTTAATGTATCTTAATTTCCTTACTTAATATCTGACTAGGCCGGGCAAGCACCAACTGATGTTCCGGCTCAGGACGTTCGAGATTCTCGATGATTTTTTGAGCGATTTCTTCGGCTGACATGAACTGGTCGAAGTTTTCAGGAATGGTTTTATTAAAAAGATCGGTTTTCATGCCGCCGGGATAGACGCCGATGACGTCAATATACCACCCACTGTGCGCGGCATCCTTTTTCAATTCCTCTCGCACCATATTGGTCAGCCCGCGCAAAGCATATTTACTCGTCACATACATCGAACCGCTCGATCCGGTCATGCCGTCAAAAGCGGTGGTAGAAATGATGTTGACGATGGTGCCAGCAATACTGCCCAACGCACCGCCATTAGTACCGTTCGCCGCGTCGCGCCGTTGTGATTTCATCACTCGGATAGCCGCCCGCATGCCGTTAATCGTACCAAAAACATTGACTTGGAAAAGATTTTTTGCTTTCTCCAAATCAACATCTTCAAGTGCTTGTGGCGGCATCCATACGCCGGCATTATTTATCCAAATATCTACGCGGCCGAATTGCGTCAAGACTTTCTCAGAAAAATCGGAAACTTCCGATTCGTTCGTAGTATCGGCAGTAAAACCGATGACATTTGTGCCGAGTTCCTGCAGGGTTTGTTCTAACTCATCTTTATTTTTATCGCAAATGGCTATTTTCGTCATACCTTTTTCCATAAAGGCCTTGACCGTGGCTTTGCCGAGACCTCTGGCCCCGCCGGTGATGACAATAACTTGACTTGAAAGTTTGGTTGATTTCATCGGAATAAAACTATGCTCGCAGAATCTTATCAATCTTTCGCGCTATGGCTACAAAATCCTTCTCCTTTTTACTCCGCGTCGTTTCTGCCGGCGTGCCCATGCGAATACCCGATGGGTCGAAAGGCGAGCGGGTTTCGCCCGGAATAGTATTCTTATTGCAAATAATGCCGGCTTTTTCGAGACGAGCTTCGGCTTCTTTACCAGGCACGGCACCAGCGCCGTTTGCCGCATCTACACCATTACCCTTTTTGCCGCCCATCCACGTATCCATGAGAAGCAGATGCGAATCGGTACCGCCGGAAACCACTCTCCAGCCGAGGCGCGACAGCTCGTTGGCGAAAGCGGCTGCATTCTTCACCACCTGTTTTGCATATTTCTTAAAAGCGGGCGTGGAGGCTTCTTTGAGTGCCACAGCCACAGCGGCAATCTGTCCCATGTGCGGGCCACCTTGAAGTCCGGGAAAAACAGCTTTGTCAATAAGGGTAGAAATGGGGACAGACTTTTTTTCGTTGGTTTTTCCCTTTTCACCAAGGCTGACGATATCGCGAGTCTTATCAGCGCGACAAAAAATGATGGCGCTTCGCGGTCCACGCAGAGTCTTGTGTGTCGTTGTCGTTACGACATCAGCGTATTCAAAGGGACTATTATAAACCCCACCAGCCACAAGCCCAGCGAAATGCGACATGTCCACCATGAGATATGCTCCGCAAGCGTCCGCAATATCGCGGAACTTTTTGAAATCAATCATCCGCGGATAGGCGGTGAAGCCAGCGACGATAAGCGCCGGCTTTTCGCGCAAAGCTTGCACTTTGATAGCGGCGTAGTCGAGCATTTCAGTCTTCGTATCCACGCCGTAAGAAACCTGCGTCCAAGCCTTCCCCGTCAACGAAACTCTCTGTCCGTGCGAGAGGTGGCCACCGGCGGTAAGGGTCATACCCATAATCTTGCCACCAAGTGTCACAAGAGCGAGATAGACCGCGAGGTTCGCCGGCGATCCGGAATGCGGCTGGACATTGACGTGCCACTTGCCTGCATGGAGCCTGCGACCTGCGCTGTACTTTGAATTTGACACATCAAGCCCAAACGCCTTCTTCGCCCGCTCCTGACAGAGCAGTTCAAGCTTGTCGGTATATGTATTGCCGCCATAATAACGCTTACCCGGATAGCCTTCGGCATATTTATTGTCAAAAATGGAACCGAGAGCTTCGAAAACATCAGCCGAAGCGTAATTCTCCGAAGGAATGAGATTAATAACTTTTTTCTGGCGGGCAGTCTCTTGGGCGATGAGTTTTTTGATCTGGAGGTCTTTCATGGTGGTGATGGCGTTTATGCGGCAATTCTAGCACTAATTTAAAAAATAAAAAGCCCCGATCGAATATATTCAAATCGGAGCAAAAGTCGAGACTTTATCGGCCGATGACTTTATTGGAAAACAAGCTTGTTGATGATATCGAGGACTTCCCCGCGCACTTCGGCAAGTGGCTTATTCGCATCCACAATGATGGCATTACTGCCGACTTGCTTGGCCTTTTCGATAAAATCGAGATAGCCTTGACGAATCCGCTCATGGAACGCCGTGTCCCGCTCATCAAAATGAGTCTTCTTGCCCGGTCTTCCGGCGACCCTTCTCAAACCTTCCTCGACATTCACATCGAGAAAAATGTAAAGATCCGGCTTGCAATCGCGGAGATAATGCGCGCGCATGGTCCAGAAAAGCTTTTCCAACTGTCGCGCTTCCTGCCCATATACCTGATAGGCGAAAGTGCAACAGTCGAAGCGATCAGAAACCACGCTCGTGCCAGCCTTGAGAGCCGGTATAACTTTGTGGAACAAATGGTCGGCTCGAGCCGCCCAGAAAAGTCCAAACATCGTCTCGGCATTAGCCTTGGCGCCGCCCGGATTCTTGAACATCAATTCGCGGATGTCCTCAGCGTATGTCGATCCTCCCGGCTCACGAGTAACCATGAACCCGGTTTTATCCTTCAGCGCCTCAACGATGGTTGATTTGCCCGATCCCTCACCGCCGCAGAGGACGATGAAGGAGGGTTTGGCTGATGATGTGCTTGGTGATGGTTTCATATCTTTGACAAATATATCCCTACTTCTTGAATAAAACAATCGATTCATCAAGTAAATAAACATTCCTGATACCCGCGGCAATCATCGCATCCCAGCATGGCTTACAACACCACCAATGACCCCACAAATATAAATCTGCGTCGTTTATATCACTGCAATTTTTCTGGGCATCCCTGACTGCACGCGGTTCAGCATGCATCTTCGCGGAGGCACAGCCGGGGCAAAGCCAATAGAGAGTGCCCGATTTAACATGCAACCATTTACGGACACAAAGATACTTCTTATGTGCATTAAGAAGCCACGCATTACGAATAGCGGACTGATTCGCCCCCCGACCTATGATCGTACCGTCTTTGACAACAACGGCACCAGTCGGGTGATTGTGGTCAGTTGAATATTTCATGCATACTCTTTTTGCCTCAGCCATGAATGGATTAGTTATAGGAACATACAATATGGATCTACCGGCTGGAAGATAAGGATATTCTTGTGTCATATATGTTCAATAGTATGCTCCATATGAAAGTTTCGACTTATTATATATAATTAACTCATTATGACCAAATTTGACCAAATATACCATGATCTTGTAGAGAAAATAATGACCGAAGGAATTGCCGAGAAAAGTCAGCGAACGGGACACGAAACGAAGACTTTGGTCGGCGTGCACTTTTCGACCGATATTGAGAAAGACGGTTTCCCTATTTTGACCCTTCGTAAAATCCCTTTAAAAATGTTCATCGCCGAACAAGTCTGGTTTCTATCCGGCGCAAGGAAACCCGAAGACTTTTTGCGTGATTTTACGAAAATATGGGATGACTTTACTAATCCAAATGATGTGGTGACTGTTGCGTATGGTTATCGTTGGAGAAAACATTTTGGTCGGGATCAAATAAAACTCCTCGTTGATTTGTTGACAAAAGAACCGAGTTCACGACAGGGCGTGGTCGTCACCTGGGATCCTTCAAATGATGGCCTATCGCTCGTGAAAAAGAAAAATGTGCCATGTCTCTATACATTCACGGTCAATATTGTTGGTGGCAGGCTTCATTTACACAATATCATTCGATCCAATGACGTCATTCTTGGTACTCCTTCCGATGTTGCCGGCTTTTCCCTTCTTCTATGTTTCCTCGCCCAAAAATTAAACGTCCGACCAGGAATATATTCACATTCCATATCAAATGCCCACATTTATGATATTCATTATGAGGGTGCCAGAGAAATCATTACCAGAAAAGGTGACCATAAGAAAATAGAACTCAATCTACCAAAAAATTCATTCGATAGAGCCGGGAAGAAAGACCACGAACTCGTCGAAGAAATTTTTGAAAATCTTTCAGAACAATATCATCCGCTTGAGCCAATTAAAGGCTTGAAGATTGTGCTTTAAAAATTAAAATAGTATTATACGTATTATGCATACATAGACACAATATGTCCGTCATCACCAAACAAAAAATCCTCGAAAAAATAAAATCAGGAGAAATCAGTTTCAAGCCGCCCATTGATTCTTTCCAATTGCAGGATCATTCGGTGGATCTTCGTCTTGGTTTTACTTTTCTCATCCATAAGACGTGGCATCTTACTCCTCGCGGAAGAGAATCCTTAGAAATCACCCATTTTGATAAACATAATAGCGATGCTTTTGATATAGTAGAATTGGAACAAGGCCAGTACTTTGATCTCTTACCCGGAGAGTGTGTCCTTGTGTCTACACTCGAATCCCTCATTATTCCCAAAAATCTTATGGCAATATTATATCCACGATCATCCACTAATAGAAAAGGGTTATCACTTGATCTTACGGGTATTGTTGATTCCGGCTATGAAGGACAATTAATCCTACCTATACGAAATAATACTCAATCTCAAATCGTCCGTTTGTTCCCCGGTGAACGTCTGTGTCAGATTGTCTTTGAAGAATTGAGCGAATCCATCGAACCAAAAAAAAGTAAATATCATAAAAAGGACATCATTGACGGCGTACAGAAAGAGAAAAAAGACGAGGCACATCTCATCATGGCTGGAAGAATTAAAGAGCTGAAAGAAAAATATAAGCTCGAGTAATACCATACGTTAATATACATCTTATACCATGAATGTCTTCATAATCACCGCTATCTCAGCCGACGGTTTCATCGCCAGAGATAGTCACCATCCGGCGGTCTGGACGAGCAAGGAAGATAAGAAGCGCTTTGTCGAGATTACCAAACGTGCCGGCGTGGTTATTATGGGATTGAACACTTTTCGTACTTTACCGAAACCTCTCAAAGACCGCCTCAATATCGTCTATTCGCTGAACAAAGACATTGGAGTTACAGCTGATAACCTCGAAGTGACTGACCTGGACCCGAAAGATTTGATCAAAGATCTTGAAAAACGAGGTTTTAAGGAAATAGCTATTTGTGGTGGTTCGCAGATGTATACGACTTTTATGAAAACAGGATTGGTCAATTCTCTCTATCTGACGATCGAGCCGATACTTTTCGGCAAAGGTATGAATATCTTCAATGAAAGTGTCGGACATGTCCTAGAACTTATCTCATCACAAACCACGCCGACAGGGACGATTCTTCTTGAATATAAAGTAAAATAAAAGTCGCAGAGTTTTCCCTGCGACTGGACTTGATTGCGACTCATATCGAAAGTTGAAACTGGGCCCGAGGACGCCACTTGAAATAAATCTGACGGCCATCCTTCTTCTTTGTCTCGACGTATCCGTCGGAACAATAGAGCTCCCGAGATATGGTACATTCAAAGATATGCCGATGATATACGGCCAAAAGTCCGGGCCACTTTTCCGACGGACATGGTTTACAGTCTTCAGTACGACAATGATTGGAGAGTTCATATTTTGACGGATCGCCCAAACCAAGCTCCTCCTTCAAACATCGCTTAGCCTCACACCGCATAGAACCAGTTCTTCGCATCGTCTCAGCGATGCCGTCGAAATTATTCCTTCGAAGCACATCGCCATTCTTGAAAACTTGGCGGTCTTCAAATAATTCCAACCATTTCCGCCTGAATTGATGATAAACAAGAACGACAACCGAATGAACATCAATGATCAACCTGGCCGAAGAACCGTTGCCATTACTATGACCATTTCCGGTTCCATTACGAAAGTAGAGACGTTCCCGTCGGTGGTATTCAAACAAGTCATCAAGTGTTCTTGCCGTACCAGCGCCCCACGACTGTCGGGGCACATGGTGATTGTCTAACATTTTGACGATGTCCTGCCGCCGCATAATAGCCTTCAGATTCCATAAGCCTCGGGTCATTTTCATAGAGCAAAACTCCTTTCTGACTATGTTATAACGCCATTTAAGAAAATGTGCAAGCAAAAAACGAACGAAGATGCCATGAGCTGTGTCATGGATATATCAATTTTGCTGAATTTTTCTAAATGAGAACGAAAACACTTTTTTATCAAAAAGACGGCTAACTTTCGTTAAGAAAGAGCCGTCTATTCTCAATTAGAAAAAGTTATAAAAAACGACAGACTACAGACTATCGAAAAACACAACTGGAATAGAAAATCGAGGTAGACAAAAATCGGCCGCCCGATTTACTTGACCTCCACCCCCATTGATCGTGCCGACCCTGCGATAATTTTCATGGCCGCTTCAATGTCGTTGGCGTTCAGGTCGGGCAGTTTTTTCTCGGCGATAGCGCGGATCTGGGCTTTGGTAATGGTGCCGACTTTGGCCGTGTTCGGCTTGCCGGAACCTTTTTCTTTGCCGATAGCCTTGAGAATGAGCGATGTTGCGGGAGGAGTCTTCAGAATAAAAGTATACGATCGGTCATCGAAGACGGTGATTTCTACGGGCACGATCTCGCCTATCTTGTCTTTAGTGGCATCGTTGAATTTCTTGACGAAATCGCCGATGTTGATGCCAGCCTGGCCGAGCGCAGGACCGACCGGAGGAGCCGGATTGGCCTTGCCGCCGGCGATTTGCAGTTTCAGTTTTTTGGTGATTTTTTTAGCCATTTTTGTAGATTTATTTATAGATTTAAGCAATTTCAAGCACTTTAGTGCTGGTTTACGAATAAACCTCTAGAAGCCGAGGTGGATAGAGATTACCTTATTTTACGAAAAGATGCAAGAAATTTTTGAATCATCTTCGAAACCCATGGCAAAAATGGGATTACTGGGATAGAGATATTTTAAATTAAAGATAAACTTTTTATAAAGAAAATAGAGCTCACAACATTGATATCGCTTTGAAAAAAATGATACTTTTCAGCGATGGAAATTTCTCCCGAAAATAAACTTCCACCGAATGTCGCCCTCATTGACGGTCAAAATCTGCACGTGGGAACTAAGGTTTCCTCGTGGGTAATTGATCATATAAAACTGCGGACGTATCTTCGGGAAAAGTACAAGATTGAGGAAGCTTATTATTTTCTCGGATTTTTTTCATCGGGCGAACAGGATCTGTATGACCGTCTGCAGAAAGCGGGTTTCATTCTTAATCTTCGCGAGCATCCGGCCAACCTGCTGGGGAATAAGAAAGGTAATGTTGATTGCGATATTGTATTTCATATTATGAAGAAGATGGTCGATTGCGAACCTTTTGAAAAAGCCTTTATCATCTCGGGTGACGGTGATTACAAAAAATTGGTTGATTTTCTCGTAAAAAAGGGAAGATTTGGCAAGATGCTCTTTCCGAACAAAGACCGTGCGTCATCTCTCTATACTGCATTGGGAGGCGAGTTCTTTGACTTTCTTGATTCGCCCGATGTGCGTGCAAAAATCGAATACTCAAAACTGTTAGGTACCGATTCCATAATGAAAAAGGCCCCTTAGGTATTTCTCCGTTCGGGTCCTTCTTCGTAGTAGTACACAAATATTATATACCCAATCGTGTTAGAAAGTCAAGAATGTAATTTTAAAGGAATGCAATTTTAAAAATATTTCTAGAGTTTTTTAACTTGCAAGAAATCGAGCTCGACTGGCGTTTCGCGGCCGAACATTGAGACGAGGACTTTGATCTTGCCGCGGTTGTCGTCCACTTCGCTAACTTTGCCTTCGAGATCCTTGAATGGCCCGTCGGTGATCTTGATAATGTCGTCAACGACGAGATCAATGGTGTGCTTGACTTCCCCGGCATTCATGCGGGCAAAAAGATCATCCACCTCCTTCTTGTTAAGCGGCACCGGGAAAACACCGGAACCAACGAAACCAGTGACACGGGGCGTATTGCGCACGACATACCATGAATCGTCGGTCACAATCATGTCCACGAGAATATAGCCCGGATAAATTTTCTCTTCTTCCTCGACGCGCTTACCGGCCTTGATCTTTATCTTTTTCTCGGTCGGCACAAGCACAGCAAAAATACGGTCTTCCATGCCGAGCGATTCGATGCGCTGTTTTAGGTTGCGGGCAACAGCATTCTCATAGCCAGCGTATGTGTGGATGGCATACCAGTTGCGTTCCCCGCCGATTTGTTGTTTTGCCATGGTTTTGGTTTAAAAGATTAGATAATTGAATAAAGATAAATAAAAAATGAAAAAATTATGAAGGAAAAATCAAGCCAGTCGCTAGAACAACAGCGTCAGTAATCGGGAAAAAACGAAATCGCACAAACCGAGAAAAGCCGCCGTGACCAGGGAAATACCTACCACAAGCAGTGCATAATTGATCGCCTGCGACCGCGTCGGCCATTTGACATGCGCCATTTCAGCCTTTGTTTCATTGATATAATCGATGATTTTCATATTTTTCTTGTGCCGATTTTAATGACTCTTTATGATTCTTATTAAAAAACCCCTGCGGGGTAGTGATGAGACTATAGTATCGCGGATAGGAAATAAAGTCAAACGACAATTTATAAGACGAAACCCCGCTCAGGTGATCAAAACTGAGCGGGGAATCTCGGAGACCGAAGCCCATAGTAACTCTAATCGTATACAATCTTGAATTGTAAGTCAACACACTTCCCTACCTCACCTCATACGTCACCGAAACATTGTCGGTCACCTTCTGTTGACCTTGAGGGATGGCCGGGGCTGGAGCGGCCGCGCCGGTGGAACTGACCATGGCGTTCGAAGCGTACATCAAAGGCTCGATACCGCCGGAACTTTGGTCATTAAAGCCGACAATGCGGACGAGACTAACACCAAGCTCAGAAGCGAGCTTATCGGCATTAGCGCGGGCGTCGGCGATGGCATTCGAGCGGGCCGTGTCCTGCACTATTTCGATATTGTCAATGGAGAATTGCAAGTCGTTGACATTCTGCACGCCGAGACTGCCGACGGTTTGAAAAAGACTGCCGGCTTTGGTCAGATCGCGCACTTTTACCTGGATAGTTTCACTGACATCGTAGCCGGTGAGGGTAGATTTCTGTCCAGGGCAATATGGAATCATTATGGCACTCGACACTGCACCACTCGAAATAGCGTCGCTAGAAACACCAGCTGATACGGGAGTCGGCGCGACAGCTGGAGCAGGAACCGGCACAACAGTATTGTAGACACAAGGCTGATTGACGGTCGAATAATGGGGATTGATATCGTACGAAATCGTCTGGACATCGCTTGTGGCGACGTTGGCAGAAGTCAAAGCACTCATGGCAGCGTTGATCTTTGCACTAGCGGCTGTCTGGGCGGCGGCGACAGTTGTAGCCGTTTCTGTCACACCGAAATCAAACGTAGCAATATCGGGGATAGCCGTGATGGAGCCGGTACCATTGACGGTAATGGTATTCGTAGCGGCTGGCTCGGCAGGACCCGGCTCGAAGAGATAGCGGATTTGATTGAGAGCGAGCACAAGAAGGAGCAGGAATAGCGCTGAGCCGCATGTTACAACCATTCTCCACGCATTAAATTTTATTTTATCCATAGTTTTAAGGTTTTAAATTAATTATTAATTTATTTACTAAATGTTACTAAAAAGTGAATGCCCAAATAATACCATGAATTATGCTATTATTAAAATATGAAGACTGAAATCGAGACCCGCTTCTTAGACGTACACAAAGCCGGCATTATTTCAAAACTAAAAAAGTTGGGGGCGGTGGACAAAGGCGAGAAAAAACTGCACGAGATCATTTTTTATGACAAAAATTTAACATGGCTTGCGGAACATACGTTCGTCAGATTGCGGAAAAATAATCATGGCGTCACACTGACCTTCAAACAAAATAAGGGACAGAAAGTTGACAGTGCGCGAGAAATAGAATTTGAAGTTTCTGATATGGATGAAGCGAATGCTTTCTTACAGGCGATCGGATTGATCGCCTACCGGATAGTGGAGAAATATCGGCATACATTTACGCTCGATACGGTGACCATAGACATTGACACATGGCCGAAAATTCCAGTCTATGTGGAATTGGAAGGCCGTACAGTCGAAGATTTGAAATCCGTCTCGCGAAAGTTAGGTCTGACATGGAAAAATCGTTTCGACGGCGATGCCCGATTTGTCTACAAAAAATACGGCTTTGATTTCGACGCCATGAGGATGGTGACGTTTGACAAATTTGAATGATGTGCATACATAATCTAAAACCGACTCCCTATACCCCTTCCATTTCTCAGCTTTTTCTAAATGAGAATGAAAATCACTTTTTAGTTAAAATATGGCTAACTTTCGTCAGTCAAACACTGTCTATTCTCATTTAGAAAAAGTGCATAAAATTGCCTTACACATCGAGACAATCAAAGGGAGCTCGTGTCGATCAAAAAGTACACGCATCGAGCAGATTTTCAAAAAGAGCCAACACCGTCATTTGCCCGACGCCGCCGGGCACGGGAGTGATGGCACTGACAATGTTCTTCACCGCTTCGAAATCCACGTCGCCAGCCATTATTGACTTCCCTTGCTCCGGTCCGTCCATCTTACTGATACCCACATCTATGACCACCTGCCCTTTCCTGACATACGACGCGTTGATGAAGTGCGGCTTACCGATAGCCACGATAAGAATGTCGGCATGGCGGGTATGCTCCGCGAGATTCGTCGTCTGACTGTGACAGACAGTGACGGTGGCATTTTCGGCGAGGCATATAGCGGCGACGGGCTTACCGACGAGAGACGATCGGCCGACCACAACGACGTGCTTGCCGGCGAGCGGAATATGATAAAAATCGAGCAATTCGCGGATGCCGCGGGCAGTGGCTGGCCACATCGTAGAATTACCGGACTGATGAGATTGGTGACCTTCACTTCCGCGACCTTCAAGCCATTTCTGAACATTGGCGGTGGTAAGACCGTCAATATCTTTTTTGGGAGAAATAGCGGTGAGGACGGTGTCTTTATCTATAGAAAGTGGCAAAGGCAACTGAACGATAATACCATGCACTGATGAGTCGACGTCGAGGGTTGCTACAGCATGGATAATTTCAGTTTGAGTTGCTGTCTCTTTTAATTTTATATGGACCTCTTTTACTCCGATCTCTGCGGCGAATTTTCTCTTGGCCGCGATGAATACAGTCGAATCCGGCCGGTCGCCGACTTGGACAATAGCAACGGTCGGCGGTACGGGAAGATCCTTAATCTTTTTAATGAGAGCTTTTTTGAGTTCAGCACGGACGAGCCGGCCGTCGAGGATAGTTCCTGACATGATAATTTAGAATTTATTTAAATTTATTTCTTATTTCGCTGACCACCGGGCAAAAATTCCAGCAGGCAGAAGGCGACCAGTCGATTCCTTTTCTTCATCAGTTGATTCCTCTATTGTCAACTCACCTATTTCTATCGTCCCACCAAATTTTTCCTTAAGAGGAAGAAGATTGTTTTCATACGCGATAGCGGAATAACCGGCGGAGTAGCCATTCACAAGGAAAAAGAGCGGGCTAGTCGCACTATCATGTGTCGGTTTCAATAACTTGAAGCAATCGACGACAAGCGGCAGAAAATGTTCTTCGATTCTCCATAGTTCACCGCCGGGTCCATGACCGAACGCCGGCGGATCCATGATAATACCGTCATAATGGCGACCACGTTTGAGCTCACGAATAACAAAAGCTCGGGCATCATCGAGTATCCATCGAACAGGCACGTCGGACAATTCGGACAGCTCGGCATTTTCGCGCGCCCAAGCGATGGCGGATTTCGACCCGTCCACATGGACGACTTTTGCCCCAGCCTGCGCACAGGCGAGTGTAGCGCCTCCAGTGTAGCCAAAAAGGTTCAAGATTTCAATTTCATTTTTCCCCGATTCATTTTCATTTTTTTCAGCTGTCCGATTTTTACCGAGTGTCATGGAAACCGACTGCGACTCGACAGCCGCAGAAATGACTTCCCTCAGCCAGTCCCAATTCGTCTTCTGTTCCGGAAAAAGCCCGACATGCTTAAAGGGTGTCGGCTTTATGAGGAATTTCAACCCGGCATATTCAATCGGCCAACTTTTTGGAGCGGCAGATTTTTCGCCTTCCACCGCGCCTGCGGCTTTCATCACCCACTTCCCCTCTTCCGCATTACGAACAAACCGCCCATCCGCCCGCGCCGTCCACTCATCCGCCGTCAAACGCTTCGGCCATAATGCCTGAGGATCCGGCCGGCGCAAGACGACCGCGCCAAAACGCTCAAGTTTCTCGTTTTCGCCCGAATCAATCAGTTCATAATCCTTCTCATCGCGATCATTCTTCATCGCTATATTATGCCTTGCCAGTTGTCTGCGGTCAATTTTTGCGCTACAATCATCATCTCGCTATGGATTTTCCTACTATTATGCTTGATATAAGCCTGTTTTGTGGCCTTTATTTCCAAATTTTCCTTTTGGTCACTTTTTTCGACGGCGAAGAAAAAGAGAAAAATGCAAAGTCACTCACGGAAACAACACACGCCACACTACCGACTGTCTCCATCATCGTCCCCTGTTTCAACGAAGCTCGCACCGTTAAGAAAACCGTCATGTCCCTTCTCAATCTCAATTATCCAAAAGACAAGCTATCCATTCTCGTTGTTGATGATGGTAGTACTGACAATACCCATGCCGTGGCTACTGCCGTCGTGGCACATCTCAATACGGCAAATGGTTTCAAAAATATCAAAGTAGTGCGTCAAGAAAACGGCGGTAAATACACTGCCGTGAATTACGGCATCCGCCAAAGTACTGCCGACATCGTCGGCTGTCTCGACGCTGATTCGATCGTGGATCCGCAAGCGCTTATCAGAATGATTCCTTTTTTTAATGACAAAAAAGTCATGGCGGTGACGCCGGCCATGCGAGTTGATACTCATTTGCCTCGGCCTGCGACTATTCTTCAACACATCCAGCGCACCGAATACAATATTGGCATTTTTACCAAAAGAGTTTACGCTATGATTGACGCCATCCACGTCACACCCGGACCTTTTTCTATTTTCCGGCGGGAAGTTTTCGACACAATTGGGCTTTTTAAGCATGCTCACAACACCGAAGATATGGAAATCGCTTTTCGTATCCAGTCGGAGGGCTTCCGCATTGCCAATTGTCATAATGCATTCGTCTACACCATCACGCCGAATACTCTCAGAAAACTCTATCGCCAGCGCACCCGCTGGACATATGGCTTTATCAGAAATCTTATTGACTATCGGCGTTGTCTCTTTAACAAAAAATACGGCAACATGGGTATGCTGACGATGCCGTTTGCGGTCATTGGTATAGGTTTTGTTTTTTATTTCGTTGGATTATTTATGTATCGTGGAGGCGTCTTCATATACAATATGTACGAACGGATCAGTACGGTCGGCACGATCGGATTGACGTTTTCACATCTTTCTTTTGCCTCCATCTCCACTTCCTTTACCGAATATTTCCATAGTTTTTATTTCAGTCTCGGCATGACCAGCGTCCTTGGCGTCATGCTTTTGGCTACGACCATATACATCGTTTTCAAAAGCAAAAAAATGGCTGAGGGTTCGGCAAAATTGTCGCGGGATATTGTGTACTTTCTATGCTTTTACAGTTTCGTCGCCCCTCTATGGATCGGCAAGTCCGTCTACAATGTCGTCTTATCAAAGAAAACACCATGGCGCTAGAAGAAAAAAATAAAAAAACAGCAAACAACAGTATAAACCGCATAAGCGGCAGAAAATATTTCTTCGTATTCCTTCTGACCTGCGGCATTTTCATCGTGGCTTTCGCCGTCGCCAGTTTTTTCAACAACCAAAAAATCGCCGAAATCAAAAGCACCGAGGATCAAATCTCTATAGACATACTTTCGTCGGAAACGCAATTTGAAATTCTCCAGCAATCGTCATGCTCGATTGTCAATAGCTCCATCCTCTCGAGCCAGCTCGCCACACTTGCGAGCGAACTTTCCGCCGCCGAGGCGGCTCACGGCATTGACAGTTCTGACGTTATTACTCTCAAGAAATATTATTCCCTGCTTGAGATCAAGGACTACATTCTTGCGGAGCAGATATACAAACAGTGTGACGCCAGGCCGATTTCCATCCTCTATTTCTATTCCAACAAAAGCACCTGCACCGACTGCACCAAAGAAGGCTATGTCTTGACCGCTCTGCGTGACGAATATCCCGACTTGCGCGTCTACAGCTTCGACGCGGATCTCGGCCTCAATGCCATCGAAACACTCATTTCGCTCTATCATGTTGGGTCGCAACTCCCCGTTATCGTGGTCAACGGCACGACGTACGAAGGTTTCCAAAGTCTCGACAATATTCAAAAAATTATTCCCGATTTGGCCGTGGCGGCGGGAACGTCAACAACAGCGACAAGTACAGTGGCTACATCTACGAAAGGAATATCAAGTAAAAAATAACAATCCTTTAATTTTACCGCATCCTAAACTTCCCCCACACCCCGACCGACATTACAAACATCAACGTCGAGAAAAGCGCTGAACCGAGACAGTATTGACAGAAATCGTGGATGACGAGAGCTTGGATGCCGAAAAAATATAAAGACATCAGAAAACCAACGACTGTGGCGGCGAGGACGGCGGTCATGACTTTATTTTTTCGCGATTCGTGCGGTGATGGTTGTACTACGCTTGGAGCGGCTTTTGATTCGATATAGACGACAAGACAGACAAGAATAAAAAGATAATAGACAATGCCGTAAATAGCCACCGGAATGCCGAGGATTTGAGCATAGGCACTCGTCAAGACTTGCTCACAGTTGCCGATGAAACAGGGGGGCACAGTGTCACGATAATGATTGATAGTGAGGTAGATCGCGTCAATCAAGCCTAAAGTGGCTGTGACAACGTATGAGTAAACGACCCATTTTGGGATGCGGGTGAATTTCATTTTTATTTGGCACTACTACTTGAAGCCGCCCCTCCTGCCGCCGCATCAACGAGCGTCTTGAGATCGGCGTAAATATTGGTGCTTGGATTGTCTATGCGATTGCCGTTGATAAATAACGTCGGCGTATAGTCGAGGCCGGCGGTGGTGTCTGCCTGATAGCTGTCAGTGACCACTTTGTCAACAGCGGGTGACGTCAAGTCGGCGAGGAACGTCGTCGTGCTAATGCCGATCTTGGCGGCATAACCGAGGAAAATAGACGTCGGATCGGAAAGATTTTCCCAATCGGTGTAGTTGGCGAACAGCAAATCATGCATTGCCCAGAACTGGCCTTGGACACCGGCGGCTTGAGCGGCTTCGGCGGAAATGATGGCGTTGGGATGTTGTGGCAGAGGGAAATATCGGTAAACAAAGAAGATACGGTTGGCGCCAGCACCGCTAGCGCTCGCGGTGCCATTCTCATCGGCGATGAGCTGTTTCAAAATAGGATAATAATCCTGACAAGCCGGACATTCAAAATCGGCGTATTCGACAATCGTCACTGGTGCGGAGCTTGAGCCTATGCTCCAATCGGAAGCGGTCACAGGTGATGGCAATGTTGTCGGAGCAGTGCCGCTCGCCGACGACCCTGCAGATTTGCCATTGGCGGCAACCAATCCCCAAACGATAAGAGCAATAATAATGACGAAAAATCCCCAGAAACCGATGCGCTTCATTTTTCCTGTGTGGCCGGTGGCCGTGGTGTTTGTATCCATATCTCTCGATTATATCATATCTTGTTGATTTGCAACGCCGATAGTGAAATGCGAGAATGGCATCATGTTAAAAATGCCAAGGCATATTAAAGCGGTGCTTCTCATCGTGGTTATCTTTGCTCTAGCTTTCATTATTATCGTACTTGGTTTGCTTTTCATTCCTACATCTCGCAGTGATAAGGATATTGCCATCGTTGGCAACACCGACACTAGTAGTACTACGCCAGTTCTTTCTGCAGGGTCCGCCACTTTTCTCCGAACCTTATCTTCCGTGACCAATACGCCGATAGACCACGGTGAAAATATCAAGATTATAGACAATGGCGACAATTTCATGAACGACCTCATCGCTGAAATAAACTCGGCTTCATCGAGCATCAACTTCACCCTCTATCCATGGAGTAATGGCACGTTCAGTAATGACGTCTTCTCAGCTTTGACCGCTGCCGCGCGACGTGGCGTCACGGTGCGGGTTCTCCTCGATGCCGTCGGCGGTCATACGGTGCCCGGGAATCTCATCATCACACTAGAAAAAGCCGGTGGCCGCGTAGCGAAATATCATCAATTCTCCCTGCTTCATCCCTATCAATTCGACGAGCGGGATCATGCGCGCTCGATCGTTATTGATAGTGGCATGGAAAATGAAACTGCATTCTTTGGCGGCATGGGTATCGGCGATGATTGGATCGATGGTATGAAAAATCCAGATGACGAATGGAAGGACATGATGTTCGAAGTCAAAGGCGGCATGGCCGAGAGCCTGGAAAATGATTTTGCCGAACTGTGGAATGAGACAACCGGAGAAATTATTGCCGAACCGGCGAGACTTGCACTTGCAATAGTACCGATGGATGCAGTGGCGCAGACGACGGTGGCGACGCAGACGGAAATGATTTCTTCAACGACAGTTCCCTACATCAACATCATGAGTATTCCCTCTTCGGGTGGCTTGGAGCCGATCCGCGACATCTTCCTCATGTCCATGGCCGAGGCGCACAAAAGTATATACATTATCAGCCCATATCTTATGCCCGATCGTGGCATTCTCGATGAGCTTGAGACAAAAGCCCAGGCAGGTCTCGACGTACGGATTGTCTCTCCTGGTAACAATACCTTTGCACCGATACTGCGCGACGCGTGGCATGCTGACTATGGCGAACTCCTCAAAGCCGGAGTGAAACTCTACGAGTATGAGCCGAGTATGGATCATGAGAAATATATGGTCATCGATGACAACTGGTCAGTGATAGGTTCGGCTAATCTTGACAGTCGTTCGGAAAGTCTCAATGCTGAAAATGTCATGGGCATTGAGGATCCGGTTCTTGCAAACGCCTTGACCATGCTTTACATGCAAGACATTGCCGCGTCGAAACAAATCACTGTTGCCGACTGGCAAAGCTGGAGTTGTTTCTCAAAAATTTGGTCGCGTTTCCTCACCACCTTCGCAAAACAACTATAATGTTGTAAAATGTCGTATAAGAAAAATGAACACATCAACATCCACACTTACTGCACGATTCATCCCTTACTTAAAAAATAAAAAGTTCATGATCTCGGTCGCTACCGGCTTAGTCATGCTGTTCGTCGGTCTGGCCATCAATTTTTATGCCGCTTTCTACGCCGCCCAAGCCGCCGGCAATTCTGTCAGCGACCTCATTCTCAATAACATCCCCGTTTTCGATGTTGATGGCCTCGCCGTCTATGGGCCGGTGCTATTGTGGCTTTTCGTTGCCGCTCTCTGCATCGAAGATCCAAAAATCATTCCCTTTGTCCTCAAGGCCACCGCCCTTTTCATCGTCATCCGGGCTGGCTTCGTCACCTTGACACATCTCGGACCAATACCCGGAAGTATTGATAATAGCTCCGCGCCGGCCTTCCTCAAAGCTTTTACCTTCGGCAATGACCTTTTCTTTTCCGGTCATACTGGCTTGCCGTTTCTAATGGCTTTGATATTTTGGAAACGCCGCGCCCTGCGCTACATTTTCATCGTCGCCTCCATCTGCTTCGGCGCCATCATGCTTATGGCCCACCTCCACTATTCTATAGACGTGGCTTCGGCGTTCTTTATCACCTTCACTATTTTCCATATTGCACGGGATGCCTTTTTCAATAAGGATTTTAAGGTGTTCAATGAAGGGCTGAAGGCGGTGGGATGAAAAAGTATTTTATTCTTCAATTATTTATGTAAAAAATGTAGCCCCATTCCGAAATCGGAACAGGGCTAAGGACTAAGTGCAAAGAACCAAGGTTCAGAGGACTCAGTTTTGAGGACTTGCGAGACCGGCAAACCACCAGCGGTCGCGCCAGCCGCCGCCGAAGCGGTAGACGAGCACCCCGCGCTCGCCGAACCACCGGCTGAAAGCGGCATAGCACAACTTGCCATTAACGTCTTTCCAATGAGTGGCGTTGGGATGTTCATCCGCAAAGGCCGGATCGGCTTCATTGACGGTGGCAAGAGAGAACGGATCGGCGGGTATAAGACCGCGCGATGCGTATTCCTTGTCGAGATCGGCATCGTTCACGTAGCGGCCGAGCTTGAAGAAGACAACCTTGGCTTCATCACCGGTACCTTTGGGCATGGCGGCGACAACCTCGGCATTAACGTACTGCTTTCGGTTGGTGGCGCTGATGGCTTGTTCTGCCGTCCGACTGCGATTGACGCTGGCGATGCGGACGATCATATCGCTGAACCGTTCCACATATCCGCGGAAGACCGCGAACAGGTCGGAACCGAGGTCTTTTGCGGTGACGGCCTGCTGTGCCGCATCCGTCTTGAACTCGCCCTTGTGCTTGCGTAAAGCCGCCCGGAATGTGTCAATTGTTTTTTCGATCTGCCCGTCGGTCATGCCGACGTTTTCCTGCGTTGATGGGGACATGATGGTATTCATGGCGTCATCCTTTCATTTTGTAAGGTTAACTGTTGCTGGACTCTTCGCCACAGCGGAGAATGGCCTATGATTAAGCCGCTTTCTGCTGTGGCGAATGCACGTCGTATCAAAGAGCTTACTGGTACAATAATACACCTATTAAGACTAATTGTCAAGTAAGAAAAAATATACGAAATATTTAGATACGAATACTATACGATTACGGACAAATAATTATAGTGTACTTTTTGGACACGGATATTTTTCTGCTGAAAAAATCCTATAGGTCGCTCCGTCGAGCGACCTAATGTCCAAAAAGTACACTATAATCATTTGTCGGTAGTATATCTATTCGTACCTAAGTGCTTCTATAGGACTCTTTTTCGACGCCTGATGTGCTGGATAACTACCAAAGACCAGACCGATGAGAGCCGAAACACCAAAGCCAAGTACCGCTCCGAACCATGGGAAGACAAACTGCCAATTGAGACCAAGGCCATACGACAACCCAAGCGATATAAGATAGGCAAGTGAAGAACCAAGAACGATACCGATGAGTCCGCCGATGCCCGTCAAGAAAACCGCTTCGATGAGGAATTGCGCTAGAATGTCACGATCAGTGGCGCCGAGAGCTTTGCGCAGGCCGATTTCTCGCGTGCGCTCGGTCACCGCTACAAGCATGATGTTCATGATACCGATACCACCGACAAAAAGGGCGATAGATGCCATGGCGACAAGGAACCATGTCAGAGCTGTGGTAATAATACCGAGCCTGTTAGCCAAATCCTGCTGGGTTTGAACAGTAAAGTCATACTTAGTCGGATCGGTAATGTTATGCGATTCGGCGAGCGTGGTGGTGATATCATCCGCCACAACTTCGACATTAGCGCCGGGAGCCGCTTCGATGATGAGACGGTTGAAATATTTTATACCGAGAAGATATGTCTGGGCAGTCGTGTACGGCATGATAGTCATATCGTCAAAATCAAAAAGCGAACCGCCGCCGGAAGACGGCAGAACAGCGACGACTTGAAAGGAAACGCCATTCACATTTATTTGCTGATTGATCGGATTGTCATTACCAAAAAGATTGCTGGCCACTTTTGAGCCGATAACGGCTACTTTCGACTGCGACGTTACGTCATCCGCAGTGAAGAACTGTCCCGCCGTCGGAGTGAGATCAAAGATGCTGGCAATGAGATCAGTGGCGCCGAAAAGAGTGACCTGATAGTCATTTGACTGGTACGTAGCCGGTTCTGATCCAAGAACAACAGGCATGATGTCAGCGAGACCAGGCACATTGGCTTTGCTCTCGAGTGCAGTAAGATCAGCTGGTTTGAGCGAATCGCTGTAGAGATTGGCGGCGAAAGAGGATGGACTTGTCGAGACGAGGCCGGGGACGACGGCGATAGTGTTCGTACCAAGTCCTTGGACCTGACTCAAGATAAGATTCTGTGCACCGGCACCAAGCGACATAACGAGCATAATAGCGGTAATACCGATAACAATACCAATAATAGTCAATATCGAGCGTGAACGGTTCGTTTCGAGGCCGGTGATTGCAGTTTTTATAAGATGTTTGTAGGTCATAAAAGTCGCGCTTTATTTTATATATTCATCCGTCGCTTTAAGCCTGTTGACGACCTTTTCATCGCTCTCTATCACACCGTCAATCAGCCGAATAATGCGTTCGGAATGTTCAGCGGTGGATGTTTCGTGAGTAATGAGAATGATAGTCCTTCCCTGTTTCTCATTGAGCTCTTGAATGATAGACATGACATTCTTACCCGACTTTGAGTCGAGGTTGCCGGTCGGCTCGTCAGCGAAAATAACGTCGGGGTTGGTGACGAGTGCCCGAGCGATGGCCACACGTTGGCGCTCACCACCGGAAAGCTCATCGGGCTGATGATCCATGCGGTGAGCAAGACCAACTGATTCGATAGCTTTGGCCGCCCGTTCGTCCCATTCAGATTCGGGGATAGAAGAATATGCCAGCGGCAATTTCACATTCTCGAGGACAGATGTGCGAGCAAGCAGATTAAAAGACTGGAAGACGAAGCCGATTTTTTCATTGCGCAGTCGCGCCAATTCATCACCAGTATATGAATAAGTATTTTTACCATCAAAAAGATACGACCCTGACGAAGGTTCATCAAGAAGGCCAAGCACATGAAGGAGAGTTGATTTACCCGAACCTGATGGCCCCATGATAGCGAGGAATTCCCCTTTTCGCACGGTAAAAGATACATCAGCAAGCGCGATCGTTTCCGTTTCGCCGTCCGCGTAGGACTTTTTCAAATTTTGTACTTCAATAATATTCATAAGAAACGCGAGATGAGCCACACAATGCAATGTGCTTTTTTATTTTATTGTTTCAAATCAACAACAACTATATCCCCAAGTTTTAAGCCCGAAATGATCTGCACCGTGCCGTCAGAGCCTTTCAGCCCGATCGTCAGAGGCACCGTAGTGTAGGTTTTCCCATCGGCATTGACCAATCGCACTGTTGTCGAAGCAGTCGAACCAGTAACGTCGCCACTGGCATTGTTGATGACAGCGCGATATGGAATCTCGATAGTGTTATCAACTTCATGCGTCAAAATATACGTATTGGCCGTCATGCCAGAGCGAATGCGCGGGTCATCAGCGTTGAAATACAAAGTGACTTTATACGTCGGCACACCGGCAAGAATAGTCTCCGCTGGATCGATGGCGACGACATGAGCGGAAAAATTAACATTCGTACCATACGCATCAAGAGTGACGCTCGCCATGTCATTGATAGCCACTTTGGCAATGTCCGCTTCAGCCACGTATGCATCTATTTCGTATATGCCATTATTGATAACACTAAATTCTACTTGACCGGCAGGGACAAACTCGCCGACATCGGGCACCACTTGAGTGATGATGCCGTCAATAGGCGATGTGATCGTATCTTGTGCAAGCTCGGCCTTTGCCAAGGCGACTTGAGCCGCTTGAGCATCTATAGCATCCTGCGACGAGCCAGCTTGATCGAGAGCAAACTGGCTTTGGGCCGAAGCGAGACTCGATACGGCGTTCGTAAGCTCAGTCTGGGCCGCCGTCACATCCGTCGCGGCACTGTTCTCACCAGCAAGAGCCGAATTCATCGTAGCCACATCAGCGGTAATAATGTTTTGCGACAAACTGGAATTTCCCGGATTAAGACTATTGACGATAACCGAAAGATCAGACAAGAAAGCTTTGATAGTACTCAAATATCCATTGGCGTCGGCGAGTAGAGTGGTCGAAGTAGCCGTATCAGCTTTCCATGCGGCGAGACTGCCCGAAACTTCAAGACGCTCATTATTAATAGCGATTTGATTCTGCTGTGACTGGACGGTGACATTGATGGTTGGGTTGACACTTTGTGGATTGGTAAAAAAAGTGTCGCTATAATTGTTGATAGCACTTTGGGCTGAAACATACGCTTGGTGAGAAGCATTCAGATCATCAGCTTCGGCATTGGTCAGAGCCACTTGCGCGGCATTGACGGTAGACTGGTCAGCGGCGTACTCGACCGGCCGCAAAGAGCGGGTCAAATCGTTGAGCTTGGCTTGTTGTGTGGCAAGCGTCGCCTGATCGGTAGCACTGTCGAGGGAAGCGATGGGGTCGCCGGATTTAACAGTATCCCCAACGACGACATTGATAGATGAAACAGTACCGCTTTTTTCAAAAGAAAGATCAGCTTTATTGACTGGCAAGACTTGGCCTGTCACGCTGACTATCTCCACCACATTACCAATCGTCACCGGCGCGGTCTGAATGATAGATGTACTACTACCGGCGCTATGGACGATAAAGAAAACGATGACAAGCACAATGATGATGCCGCCAATGACATATTTCTTATAGCCTTTTTTATTCGGCCGGCCGAGGGAACCATTGGGGGTGCTTTTTCCGCTACTAGTCAATGTTTGGTCTGAAGAATTTGTTTGCATTTATTGGATAGTATAGCACAATATTCACTTGTGGAAGCGGGAGTTTTTTATCGTGATAATTATCTCTTAAACCAGCTGGCTATTGTTGAGAATATTTTACTAAAGAAACTGTTGTTGGTTGCACTGATGGCATTTCCTACAAGGGCGCTGTTATCATTGCCTGTTGTCGTGGAAGTTGTGGCAGAAATTGTTGTGTTTGAAGCCGTTGCAGATACGTTGTTGGCAGTAGTGGCGCTTATTCCTTGTGCCAAACTTGCTTTATAGGCATTGATGATCGTCACATCCTGAGCACTGAGTGTTATAGGAGTACCGCAGGTGATTGAATTTATTTTCTTCAACGTCGTAATATATACCTGACCGCTCGGTGTAACGGAACCCCATGGACCCATAATCTGGCTGAGATATTTTCCTTGAAAAGCTTTGACGGCATTGACCGTTGCTGTATCAAGAATGCCATTGACAGTGAGGTTTGCATTATCATTCACATTGAAGAATACTTGGATTTTAGAAATATCGGAAGGATTATTGAATCTGCCGGGAATGACGTAATTTGTTAACAATGGACAGGATAGAGCTGAACCAAGAGTGGTTGTAGCAAGAGTGGTTGTAGCGAGAGGAATTGCAAGCGGAACGTATTCACTGCCACCGCCGCTTGAATAACTGCCTCCACCCGAAGAAACGGTGCTCACCGGGGCAACGACAACGGGTGCCGTGGGAGTTACTAATGTAGCACCACCGGTAATGTCATCACCGCCGGTGGTTGCTGGAGTTACCGGAGTTACTATCGTCGCACCACCAGTGACGTCATCGCCGCCTGTGGTAGCAGGTGGAGCAGTTATTACTGTAGCACCACCGGTAATGTCATCACCGCCGGTGGTTGCTGGTAGAGTTACCGGAGTTACTATCGTCGCACCACCAGTGACGTCATCGCCGCTGGTAGTAGAAGGTGTAGAAGGTATTGTGTCAGCATACACCACCAAAAATGGGCTTGCGATCAAAATTGCCGTTATCGCCATCGCTTTGAGCGAGAAACTCTTGATATTTTTGTATATTTTCATATTTAATTGAATTGATTAATAGTTTACCAAGCTAGCATGCCATTCATTTTATGTCAAGTAAAAAGCGCACGTTATCCCGAATGGATGAAGTGCGCTCGACGGAATGTGATTCCGGTGTTTTTGTATGTTTCTGTCACTGCTGAAGAACAGCTCGCAGAAAACAGGTCGTGTTGGTGGTGCTCAACCAAAGCGCGTTTCCCATTCCGCTTGCCGTGAAGACATCGATCCATACGGCGGAACTGCCTAATGTCGGTGACGCCTGGACTGTCCACGTATCGTTGGTACTGGACACAAAGCTGACGTCATACGTTTGGCCGCCAACACTGGTTATCCCAAGGAAGTCCAATTGGGATGGAGTTCCCTGCCGATAAAAGGTCTTGCTCGCCGAGACGATGGAATTAGTCGTACCGTCATCGAGACTCCATGTTCCCGTGACGTCAACGCCAGCGCTATCAAGATAGTTGCTGAGGCTACTATAGCTATAATTGAGACCGCCATTAGTCCCGTACGCGTAACAATCCGACTTCGGGCCGATGAATATGAATTCACTGACCAAGTTGCTCCAATTTTCAGAATTGGTGTACACAGCGGAAACTGATCCGTCGAGTCTCCGAACAACCCCTATGGCTTGAGGACTGTAGCCGTAATAGCTCGGAGCTGGATTCGTATAGACGAAGCTGTAGTTCAGCTTGTTGCTATCGGAAGATTTCTCCGTGAATGTGATATCGTTGGGACTAAACATATACCCCGGATTTGCCGCTACCACATGTACCGCAAAGCGGACGGTGTCGTTCGTGAAGGGCGATTGTGATACATTCGCCCCGAAGTACGAGGTGTCCAAGTAATGCCCCAGGTTTGTGCCCGGCACAGTGCCGTTGTAGATGTTACTCACTACGCCATTGGCCCAACTGGTAAAGGTCGAATCTGCAGATTGCGGACCGAATACCGGAATGATGTACATCCTGACCTGCTGGTTTTGCCCACCGACTGCGACTGTTGCCGAACCAGCCGCTATGGCGTCATAGTTTGGGAATATCACCGTAGCCATAAGGCCAAGGCTCAATTCTACGATATTTTTTATTTTCATTACTTATCTCTTTCGTTTTTTGCTTGTTTATTCGTTATCAAAGACGACGTGCACACGCACATCATCAAATCTAATCTCCCTTTAGAGTAAACTAAATATACTTTTTTGTCAAGTAAATGGGACCGAAAGATCCATATTCTTCAAACAATGGCTCACTTCACCGACGCATTCACCTCCCCTCTCGTCATCGGCCCAAAGAATCCGCTCGCAGGAGCGATGCCGTGAGCTTTCTGGAACTTGACCAGGGCAACTTGCGTCGCAGAGCCGAATGTTGTCGTCTCGTGTCCCGGCGAACCTGCACCAATTTTGGCTACGATGAATCCGTGAGTGTTCAAATATTGCTGGAGCGCGAGAACATCAGAACCGGTGTCTCCAAGTTGGAGGTCTCTGGTAAATGTGGTCAAGGCGGGGACAGTCGCAGGAGATGTCGGCGCAGTCGGTGCAGTATTTGCATTCAAACCGGCAATGATATCGTTCATGACAGACGTTGTCTTCGGTCCCACCAATCCTGCCGTAGAAGATAGAGAGCTCGATATGATGCCGTGGGCGATCTGGAAGGAGATGACCGCCTTTTTGGTCAGGATGGGCTTCTGAAGCATGGTAGCTGTCGAAAAAATCGGCGATTTTAAAATGATCAATCTTGGCTTTCAAAACTTTGACTGCTTCTTTGGGGGAATGCGGGTGGGCTGACAAAATTACCATAAACAATCCTTGTTTCGGCAATTATAGTATGGACGATGCTCAAAAAATTATCGACAAAATTGCAATTCCAAATTACCCAGTCATATTTGATATTGAAGGTGAAGAGTTTATATCAAGAGATGGCCTGACTGTAAAGCAAGAAATACTTGTGTTACTTGGTAGACAAAAACGTGATGCCGACTTTCTATTTTCAAAAACAAAAGATAGTAACAGAACTCGGTTCAATAAAACAGTCGCTTCAATGGAGACCAAAAAACTCATCGCACATAAAGATAGTTTTTATCATTTACTACCTAACGGTATAAAAGAGATCCAAGCAAAAAACCTTTTGAAGGAGGTATAAGTTCGAATCCCACAGAGGTCGAGCCTTTGCGGGATTCGAACGATTTCAAACGACCCTCATTTTATCGAGGCCTCGGGGTCATCCGATACCAAATGCTGACTGCGGAGACGGAGGGATTCGAACCCTCGAGACCTTTAAAGGGTCTACATCTTTAGCAAAGATGCGTATTCGACCACTCTACCACGTCTCCAATGCCGACATATGTTTGTCAGCTTGGTCATTCTTACATAAAATCGGGACTTTATCAAAAGTGTCGAAATTGTGCGCAATGAATAGGAGTGTTAGAGTATTTTATCATGGACAAGAAGATACACGAGAAAATGAGAAAATTCGAAAAAACTGTCTGGAATTATTACGCGAAGCATCGGCGAAGCTTTCCGTGGCGCGAGGATATCACGCCCTATCGCATCGTCGTTTCCGAGATCATGCTTCAGCAGACGCAAGTCTCACGAGTCGTGCCGAAGTTTCAGTCGTTCATGCGAAAATTTCCGGACTTCGAGACGCTCGCGGCGACGCCACTGCGCGAGGTGCTTGCCGAGTGGCAAGGGCTCGGCTACAATCGGCGGGGACTTCAGCTCAAAAAACTCGCGGAAATGGTCATCGCGACGGGCGACCTTCCCCGCACCAAAGAAGCTCTCATAGAATTGCCAGGTATCGGTCCGAACACCGCCGGTTCCATTCTCGCTTTTGCCTACAATATTCCGCAAGCTTTCATTGAAACGAATATTCGATCGGTTTTTATCTATTTCTTTTTCAAAAATTCACGACGAAAAGTAGATGATAAAGAAATCCTCAAGCTGGTGGAAATCTCGCTTGCCGGTGGCTCCGGAAATTCCGGTAAAAATAATAAAAATCGAAACGCTCAAAACCCCCGCGAATGGTTCTACGCTCTGATGGATTATGGTGCCTATTTGAAAAGCAACTGTCCGAATCCTTCGAGGAAAAGCAAACATCATATCCGTCAGTCCCCTTTCAAAGGGTCAAATCGGCAATTGCGGGCACATATTCTGCGAAGTATCATCGAAAAACCACGTACAGCTCGAAAAATACAGCGTATCGTATCCGATAGAATGCAACAACTGAAAACCTCGGCGACACACTCCATTTTACAGAACATCACCGACCTAAAAAAAGAAGGCTTTATTACTGAGAAGAACGGCACATTTCATATCATATAGTACAATAGCCATATAGCCCATATAAAAAGATGAAAAAGATTGATTCAAACACCCCTCTCATTGAACTATTTCGCCTCGACACTTTCCAGAAAAAAGCTCTGGCAAAACTTCGCATCAGCAGTGTGCGTGATTTGCTCTACCATTTCCCCACGCATTACGGCGATACATCGGAGATGAGAAATATCGGTACACTGGCGGCAGGCGAAACGGCTGTCGTCTTCGGCAAAATTTCGCGGCTGACCATGAGCAAAAGCTTCCGCACAAAAATTGCTATGGCCACGGCAGTGGTCGAAGACGAAAGCGGCCGTATCCAATGCGTGTGGTTCAATCAGCCGTACTTGGCCAAGATGGTGATGGAAGGAGCATACGTACGGATCGAAGGTAAAGTTTCTGAACGGCGAAGCAAGCTTGGCGAGCTCTATTTCTCAAATCCAAAGATCGAAGTCGTCGGCAAACTACCGATCGGTGTCGGTGATTCCCTTTTCGGTAAAGCCGGCGAACGAAACGCCGCACATACTCTCTATCCGGTCTATCCGGAATCCCAGGGTATCACCTCGAATTGGATGTATTATGCGATGCAGAAAATTTTTAAGAGCGGCATGCTCGGGGATTTTATTGACCCTATTCCCGCCGACATCTTGAAGAAATACCATTTGCCGCCATTGCGCACCGCTCTCATTTGGATCCATGCGCCATTGCGCAAGGAGGATGCTGAAGTTGCCCGCAAACGTTTCGCATTCGAGGAAATTTTCTTCATCCAGCTCGAGAAGCGCCTCGCTCGCCGCGAATATGAACAAAATCCGGCGTGGAAAATCGAAATTGATAAGCCTGATAAAATTGACAAAAGAAATGACGCTCCCAAAAAAAATAGTGTAGAAAAATTCATAGCACGTTTCCCTTTTGAAATGACCGAAGCCCAACGCCATGCCATCTCCGCCATCCTCGCCGACTTTGCCAAAGGCCATGCCATGGCCCGACTTCTCGAAGGAGATGTCGGCTCTGGCAAAACAGCTGTAGCTGCTACTGCGGCATACGCTGTAGTAACGAAAAAGCTCCAAGTCGCCTACATGTGTCCGACCGAAATCCTGGCCAGCCAGCATTTCGAATCATTCATCAAGTATTTTTCTCACCTTGGCATCCAAATCGGCCTCATTACCGGTTCTGGTTGTCATAAATTTCCTTCAAAGGTCAATCCGAAAGGTTGGACAGATATTTCCCGCACCCAGCTGCTCACATGGACAGCTAACGGTGAAATATCCATCCTTGTCGGCACCCATGCTTTGATTCAAAAAACGGTCACATTCAAAAATCTGGCTTTGGCTATCATTGATGAACAGCATCGTTTCGGTACGAACCAGCGGGCCGAGCTTATCCGCAAGTCAGCGGCACAGATAAAAGGTAAAAAAATTGGTCCTCAAAAAATTCCGATCAAAACTCCCCTGCCGCATCTCCTTTCCATGACCGCTACACCCATTCCGCGTACCCTTGCTCTCACTATATATGGTGATCTTGATCTCACTCTCCTTGATGCCATGCCCGCTGGTAGGAAACCGATCATTACTGAGATCGTCTCACCAGCGCCGCTTGCTCGCCAAGCGACGTACGAGAAAATCCGTGCGGAGCTTGCTCTCGGCCGACAGGCATACATTATATGTCCGCGTATTGACGAGCCGGACCCAGCCAAAGAAACGGCTATTGAAGCGAAATCCGTCACTGAAGAAGCTGTACGCCTCAAGACCACCATATTTCCCGATTACAAAGTTGGCATTCTTCACGGCAAAATGAAGTCAGACGACAAAGACAAAGTTATGCTTGATTTCAAAACGGGGAAAATAGACATCCTTTGTGCTACTTCGGTGGTCGAAGTGGGAGTCAATGTGCCTAATGCCACCGTCATCGTTATCGAAGGTAGTGAACGCTTCGGCCTAGCTCAACTCCATCAGTTGCGCGGTCGGGTCATCCGCTCAGAACATCAGGCGTATTGCTATGTTTTTACAGGAAGTGGTGGTACAAATAGAAATAATGGAAATAACAATACCAAAAAGCCCACCGCAAAAACCGCCGCCCGCCTCAAAGCTCTCATCACTGCCAAAAACGGCTTTGAACTAGCAGAATATGATCTTGCTCAGCGTGGCGCAGGCGCTCTTTCTGGCGGCAAGCAGTGGGGTATATCAGATATTGCTATGGACGCCTTGAAAAATATAAAAATGGTCGAAGCGGCACGCACGGAAGCCCAGAATATCGTTGATAATGACTCATCATTCGTCCGCCACCATATTATCGCCGCAGAAATAGCTCATCGCACAAAAAAAATCGTTCATTTTGAGTAATTTTTTTATAAAAAAGAGTAGACAAAAGTAAAGAAGATAGGTAATGTGCTAAAAAAATCACTAGAACATTTTTTTAAAAAAATTCAATTACGTTTTCCACTGTTTTTAGTTTTTTTGACTTTTTTTGCGTGGACATATCTTTACAGGCTGGTATACTTGTTCCAGCAATAAGAACTTTTTTATAAAAGTGAAAAAAATTATTTTTTCACTTTTATTTTATAAGTATTTTATAAGTGCTTCATTATTAATCCATTATTAATTCATTAATTTTTTAACTACAAATATATGATCGCAAAAAGGAACGTATCGGACATCGAAACATTAGCAAAAAAAATCCAAAAGAGAGATGGGACGATCGTTCCTTTCGATATCAAGAAAATTTCTAATGCCATCGGCAAAGCTATGGTCGATGCAGGCGAAGGATCACCGAAAGAATCTGAGCTCGTAGCCAACAAAGTCTACGCCGATCTTATTCGCATCAATAAAAAGTACAAAAATTTCATCCCGACTGTCGAAGGCATCCAGGATAGCGTAGAAAATGAACTGATGCTGTCGGAATACGTCAAAACCGCCAAGCATTATATCCTTTACCGCGAAAAACGAGCCAAAATACGGGCGGCGGGCATGCAAGTGCCGCCGAAAGTGAAGAAACTTGCCGAAGAAAGCAAGAAATACTTCAGGAATTCTTTGGGCGAATTCGTTTACTATCGTTCCTACTCGCGCTGGATTGCCGAAGAAAGCCGCCGCGAGACGTGGATTGAAACTGTTGATCGCTACATGGCCTTCATGAAAGAAAATCTTGGTAATAAATTGAAGCCAGCAGAATACAAAGAAGTCCGCGAAGGTATTTTGAAACATGAAGCCATGCCTTCGATGCGCCTCTTGCAGTTTGCCGGTCTCGCCGCTCGCAAGACCAACGTCTGTGCCTACAATTGTTCCTACATCGCTCCCGAAACATTCCGCGACTTGGCTGAGATCATGTACATCTCTATGTGTGGTACCGGTGCTGGCTGGTCAGTCGAGAGCAGGAACGTTCAAAAGTTCCCTCAAATCAATTTTCAAATAGGCAAAAAATTGCCCGCCCATGCCATTCCTGATACCAAAGAAGGCTGGTCAGATGCTTTGTCCCTCGGCATGCATACGTGGGCAAAAGGTTACGATATAGATTTCGACTATTCCCTTCTGCGACCGGCCGGAGCGCGGCTCAAGACTATGGGTGGCAAGTCAAGCGGTCCTGAACCATTGAAAAGACTGATGAATTTCGTCCGAGGTAAAATGTTAAACCGCCAAGGCCGCCGCCTGCGCAATATTGACGTCCACGACATCATCTGCATGATCGGCGATTGTGTCGTCTCCGGCGGTGTCCGCCGAAGCGCCATGATTTCCCTGTCAGATCTCGATGATAATGAAGTTCGCGATGCCAAAAAGGGTTCTTTCTACGTCAACGAGCCGCAAAGAATGCTCGCTAACAATTCCGCCGTCTATATCACGAAACCTTCCAACACCGACTTCATGGAAGAATGGATAGCCTTGATGAAATCAGGTTCCGGTGAGCGCGGCATATTCAATCGCGGCTCCCTAGCCAAGACTCTGCCGGCTCGTCGCATCGCTGTGCTGAAACAATACCAAGGCTATTTTGACCCAAGCGGTCAGCATATCATTGGCCCCATGGGTACCAATCCTTGCGGCGAAATCATCCTCCAGTCAAAACAGTTCTGTAACCTTTCCGAAGTGGTCGCCCGAGCCGAAGATACCGAGAAATCACTCATGCGCAAGATTCGTCTGGCCACCATCCTTGGCACGTACCAGTCTAGCCTGACATATTTCCCTTATCTATCCAAAGAATGGGAAGAAAATTGTAAAAAAGAGGCACTCCTTGGCGTCTCCATGACCGGTCAATGGGATTGCCCTGTCGTCCGCAAACCCGAGACCCTCGACGCTTTGAGAAAAGAGGCCATCAAAGTCAACCAAGTCTATGCCAAAAGATTTGGCATCAATCCTTCCACCTGTATCACCGCCGTCAAGCCTTCCGGCACCCTTTCCCAGACTGTTGACTGTTCTTCCGGCATGCATCCTCGCCATGCGCCATACTTCATCCGCCGCGTCAGGATTTCCGCTACTGATTCTCTTTTCAAAATGCTTCGCGACCAAGGTGTGCCCTATCATCCTGAAGTCGGCCAGCCGAAAGAAGGCGCCACGACCTACGTCCTCGAATTCCCCGTCAAAGCTCCACACGGTTCTATTTTCAAAGACGATTTGTCTGCTATTGACCAGCTCGAATATTGGAAAATGGTCAAGATCCATTATACCGAGCACAATCCTTCTCAGACTATATCGATCGGCGAAGATGAATGGATAGCCGTAGCCGACTGGCTCTACAAGAACTGGGACATCGTCGGCGGCCTGTCATTCCTCCCCCGCGACAATCACGTCTACCAGCTCGCACCCTACGAGACCATTGATGAGAAGCGTTATAACGAGCTTTCCGAACACCTGAAACACGTTGACTATTCCAAGATCATCACCTACGAGAAGACCGATGAAGTAGATGTCAAAAAAGAGCTGGCTTGTGTTGGGAATGTGTGTGAGATTGTGCTGTAGGAATGAAACTCATAAAGATATAAAGAACAGCGATTTAAAGATCGTTGTTTTTTTATTTACTGTCCAAAAAACTCATTTTGCTGTACTATTTTGAAATACTTACAATGCACGCATAGCTCAGTTGGTAGAGCAAATGTCTTATACACATTAGGTCCCAGGTTCGAGCCCTGGTGCGTGCACATGATCAAAGTCTTGTCTTCCATGGGTTAAAAATTGTATTCCAGACAAGACATACTCTCCTAACGCACGATTATTATATATGACAGTGCATGTTCCTTTGCCGAAACCATTTCTATACGTCAGATTTGCCTGATTTGATTTTTTGATTTGCGGATTGTCAAATTGTGAAATGGGAATATTCAAAGTATTCGACCAATATTCCATCATTTTTCTTTGATCCATATCGGCATATATCTGTAAGCGAATCTTCAGTTTTGATGTATCCACTCCGAGCAGAATCAGCCATGATATAAAAAATTTCAGGACGGATGGATTGCTATTGGTCAGACTTACGGTAGACATTCTTGTCTTACCTCCCTCACCCCAATAGAGAAAAAACCCTGCTATATACATATCGCGTTCGGACAAATGACCGATATCTTTACTGACACTGGTAAAGACATTCTCCAATCGGATTTTCTTTTTACGAGCTTTGGTATTCCGACATTTTTCGATCCGCTCATAATTCCAATCTCTCAGCTCACGAATCCTCTCATCAGATAAAGGATAATCTGCAAGCCAGCCTGAAAGCGTGCTCTTGCTTAAGCCTAATTCTTTCTTTATTTTGCTATAGCTGTAACCCGCCAATCTTAACTGTATTGCTTTTTGTTTTTCTAAAATTCTTGCCATGTCGCCATCTTATCAAATGGCGATAAAATCCTTATAAAGAAAGATTAAAATTTCAATAAAATTAATAGTTACAACACAGAAAAATTAAGAAATAAAGATACTTATCACATAATAAAACGCATCAAAATATTCTGAAGAGAAACTCTCGGAAGGAGCGAAGGCGACTGAGAGGGAGACGTCCGGCTAGCAAGCCGGAACGTCGGTTTCTCGGAAGAATGTTTTGATGCGTTTTATTTTTTTGAAATTTCCTATATTTCTAATTTCCTCTTCGGCTGTATCCCATGGGCCACAAGTATTTTCTCATACTCATCCCTCTCAATATTCTCCACCTCGATCAACCTCTTAGCAATCGCTTCAAGTATAGGCCGATGCGTCGTGACAACGCCCTCCGCCCGAATAAATGCTTCACTCATGATGCGCGAAACTTCAGCATCAATTTCGGCTGAAATTTTTTCCGAATATTCCCCATTTTCAGCTAGTCCCATCCCAAACAATGCTCTGCCGCCTTCATTACCTTCGAAAGCCAGTGCGCCAAGCTTGTCCGACATGCCGTATTTCGTCACCATGTCGCGAGCAAGCGCAGTCGAGACTTGGAGATCATTCGATGGACCGGTCGTAACATCGCCAAACATCATTTTCTCTACCACATAACCGCCGAGCGAGACGGCGATATCGTCGAGGAATTGCTTTTTGCTTTGCAATCGACGGTCTTCAAGCGGCAGATGGAGAGTATAGCCAGCCGCCCGACCACGGGAAATAATAGAAATCTTATGCACTGGATCAGCGTACGGCAAAACGGATGAGATGAGAGCGTGACCGGCTTCATGATATGCCGTGATTTCTTTTTCTTTTTTACTCAAAATATGACTCTTACGTTCTGGACCGAGCATGACTTTTTCTATTGAGCGGATGAGATCGTATTGCGAAACTTTTTTGCGATCTTCACGGGCGGCGAGGATGGCCGCTTCGTTCATCAGAGAATAGAGATCGGCGCCGGAGAAACCAGGCGTGCGCTCGGCGATGACCATCAGATTGACATCCTCGGCAAAAGGCTTGGCTTTGGCATGGATTTTCAAAATTTCTTCGCGGTCGTGGCGGTCGGGCAGGTCAATGGTCACACGTCGATCGAAACGGCCAGGACGCAAGAGAGCCGGATCAAGAACGTCAGGGCGGTTCGTCGCTGCCATCACCACCACCTTTTCATTCGGCTCAAAACCGTCCATTTCGACGAGAATTTGGTTCAAAGTCTGCTCGCGTTCATCATTTCCCCCGCCGCCAAAACCACCGCTTCCCCGCGCCCGACCGACCGCATCTATTTCATCAATGAAAATAATTGCCGGCGCGGTCTGCTTGGCCATTTTGAAAAGGTCGCGGGTACGCGAAGCACCGACACCGACGAACATTTCGACGAATTCCGATCCTGAAACTGAAAAGAAGGCCACACCCGCTTCCCCCGCCACCGCCCGCGCGAGCAAAGTCTTGCCCGTACCCGAAGGCCCCATGAGCAAGATACCTTTCGGAATAGCCGCGCCGATATCGAGAAATTTTTTGGGATTTTTCAGGAAATCAACGATTTCGGAAAGCTCTTGTTTGGCTTCTTTGGCTCCGGCCACATCCTTGAACGTCACTTTTTGTTTCGTATCGTCGGGCATCGTCACACGCGCTTTCGACTGGCCAAACGTCAGCGCCTGAATACCCGCACCGCGCATTTGCCGCGTCAAAAACCAGATGATAAGAATGAAAAAGAAAATCGAGACGATGTACGGCGCGATTTGTTCAAACCAAAAAGCCAGTCCCGATGGACCTTCTACGGTGATATTGACCGCATTGAGCTGGGCTGGCGTCACCCCATAATGCGTCAGCGTATCCGTCACCGCCGTATCCGTCTCTTTATTCGTCGTTTCTAAATCCCCGTTCCTATACGTGGCATCAAGTTCATCGCCGTTCTGATCAATAGAAACGACCTTCCCCGCCGCCACATCACTCGCGAGCTGTGACAGAGAAATCTTGGTCGAGGGCGTCGCCGTGCCCTCATAATACGAATAGCCGCTCGTGACAAGGAGCAGAATGAGCAGAACCAAGCCGATCATATTGATAAAACTCCAGCGCGAAGACGGCTTGGAAGGCTTGCCTTTCTTTTTTTGGTTTGGGCTATTTTGGTTGTTTGACTGATTTTGTTTCTGATTGTCTTGGTCGGGCATAGTAGATATATTATATAGTAACAGTATTGATACATTACAGATGACGAGATTGACCGTCAACTATGTCAAGTATACAGAAAAATAGGCAAAATAAAAAGTTCTAGTCTCCTCCCACACTCATTATTCCTTATGAGCTTCAACCTGTTCGTATAAAATATTCTCCATCGTAGTAAGGGCAGACTCGGGATCTTTCTGATACTCCGCCAATAATTCCGGATGTTCGGTCAAAGCTTGGCTAAAATTCACTGAAAATCGGCTATTGTCGTATTGAATCCATTTTACAATATACAAGTCCAAATCTTCTCTACTCAAACCCTCTTTTGATATACCATAAAATCTCAAAGTTAAATCAACCTGCATGTGCAGATCCGGTCTCAATTTCTCGATGAAAAGATCCGACTCCATTCCTTCTGTTGCACCTCTCGATGTATCTCCCGATGTATCTCCTGATGTATCTCCTGATTCAAAATGGTTCATAGCAGTAGTATACACCTGAAAAAGGACATTGGAATACACATTGAAATAAGCTAGCACAATGTATTGTAGCAATAACAAGACTAATTCATTATTGTCTTATTTCCTGCGTTTTTTGGACATTATACCAATTATCCCAAAAGGTATATTATTGAGTGTACTGAACCTATTTATTAATCGACAGAAAAAAGAATATTACATACTATGAAAAAAATCTGGGCATTCTTGAAGAAATATAAGAAGACGACTATTTTCGTCATCATCATCGTCATCCTCGGCATCTGGTATTACCATTCGACCCATATCGTCACGGCGACCACATACGTGGTCAAATCAGCAACCGTGGGTACGGTCGAAACGACCGTTTCCGGCACTGGACAGATAGCAAGCTCGCAAGAGCTTCCCATCTATCCGCAGGTCTCCGGTACGGTGGTCTCGGTCAATGTGAAAGACGGTGACCACGTCACGAAGGGCCAGGTCCTCGCCACCCTCGACAGTACCAACGCTTACTACAGTCTCGAAAATGCCAAAATCTCCGTGGAAAAATTAGAGACCTCGAATCCCATTTCCAATAGCAGTGACCAAGATGCGGTGACTAATGCTCAAGCCTCGGTCAGCCAGACATATCAAAGCGCTTTCAACACTATCTCAAGCGCTTACAATGACATGGGACCGATAATCACCAGCTTGAATGATATTTTCTACAATGAAAAAACATCACCATACTTTACCGATACCAATGTCGCCCAGAACTATGGCTCGGCCGCGCTACAATATAAAGAGACTGCGGGCGTTCTTCTCGACCAAACCACGGCGGAATATACCGCTTTCCGTCAGATATATTTGGCTACTGCTTTAACCTCGACGACAAGTATTAACTCCAGCCTCAATCAGGAGCTGACTATAGCTCAAGATTTGTCTAATACGATCAAAGATGCGGCAGTGGCGGTTAATTACATTGTCAGTCAGACATCACAGTCGGCCCGCACTTCGGCCATGACTACAGATCAGAATGACCTGACAGGTTGGCTTTCAACCATCAGTTCTGACAATTCAAGTCTGACAAACGCAGAGAATAGCATCCAAAGCAATAACCAGTCGCTTACTCAGGCCCAAGCAAACTTGTCTGCTGATCAAACGACAAATAATCCTCTCGACCTTCAGTCAGCCGAACTGGCTTTGCAGCAAGCTCAGACGACCTACAATAACTACACCGTCACTGCTCCATTCGACGGAACTATCGGAAATGTCGTACTACAACCGGGCGACAATGCCGGTGCTTCCACTGCCATTGGTACACTTGTCACCAACCAATACATATCTACTATTGTCCTCAATGAAGTGGATGTGGCTAAAGTAGCTGTCGGACAGCCGGTCAACATTACTTTCAACGCTTTGCCAAATATCACCGCTACGGGAACCGTTATCGAAGTGGACACTGTTGGTACAGTGAGCTCCGGTGTGGTGAGCTACAATGTACAGATTTCTATCAATACGACCGATCCTCAAATAAAAATCGGCATGAGCGTCAACGCCAACATCATCACAGCCGAAGCAGCCAATGTCGTGGTTGTACCAAACGCCGCAGTCAAGACTCTCGGCGGCAGATCGTATGTCATGATTCCTGTAGGAACAGTCACACCAACAGCGGTAGTGGCTGGTACAACAGGAACGGGTGGATATGGCAGTCTCGGCGGAAGCAGTGGAAGCGGTAGGAGATATGGTGGAGGATTTGGAAGTACTACGACGGCTGTCAGCAGTTCTACAGGAGCTGGAACCTATGCCAGCTCGACGCGGTCATTTGCAAATGGCACCAGCACAAGTAGTAGAACCGGCATCGGAAGCAGTAGTAGTACAATAAACGGCGGTACGGTCAGCACTGTCAGCATCAAATTTGTCCAAGTGGGCTTAAGCGACAATACGAATACCCAGATCTTAAACGGTCTCAATCCTGGAGATTTGGTTGTGACTCAAACAATCACCGGCACGGCTCCTAAAGCCACTACGAGTGGTAGTATATTGAGTAGTTTAACCGGCGGAACGAGAGTGACTGGTAGTGGCGGAGGATTTACCGGCGGTAGCGCAGGTGGAGCTCGTACGGGAGGAGCAACAAGCGCGGTTACACCGGCACGATAGCGATAGAAAGTAATGAAAAACAATCAGTATGATTGAAATTAAAAACATCACAAAAGTCTACGGTAATGTCGGTATAGAACAGGTTAAAGCAGTGGATGGTATCACTTTTACCATTAAGGATGGAGAATTCGTGGCTATTATGGGCCCATCAGGTTCGGGTAAATCAACTTTGATGCACATCCTCGGTGCCCTCGATACGCCAACATCCGGAAAATATTTTCTCGATGAAAAAGATGTCTCATCTCTCACTGATGAACAATTGGCTGAAATCCGTCGCAATCATATTGGTTTCGTTTTTCAATCGTTCAATCTCCTGCCGAGGACGACCGTCTTACGTAACGTCAGCCTGCCACTTATGTATGCGGGAGTAAAAGTAGAAGAACGCGAAAAGCGGGCCAAAGCGTCTTTGAGAAGTGCTGGCCTTGACGAAAGCCATTATATGCATCTTTCCAATCAGCTTTCCGGCGGTCAAATCCAACGCGTGGCTATAGCCCGAGCTCTTGTTAATAATCCTTCGCTCATTCTGGCTGATGAACCGACAGGCAATCTCGACACTCGTACCGGCGAAATCGTCCTCGGCACCTTCCAAAAACTCAACCGCGAAAACGGCAGTACTATCGTCCTCATCACCCACGAGCCGGACATCGCCATGCATGCTAATAGAATCATCCACATCCGCGATGGTAAGGTCGTCGAAGATAAAATCAATCCCCACCCTACCAAAGCCCGCATAGACATTCCGGAAAAGATTTAATTAAAATTAAAAAAATTATGACTTTTTTCGATATATATCATGAGACATCATCAGCATTACGCGCCAACAAAGTCCGATCCGGTTTGACCATGCTCGGTATCGTCATCGGCATCGGTTCAGTCATTGCCATGATTTCGATTGGTGAAGGAGCACAGTCGAGCATCCAGTCATCCATCCAGTCAATCGGCTCGAATCTCATTATTATCATGCCGGGAGCTCAAGCAACGCCGGGGTCTATCGTCTCAGCTGGTCGCGGTACCGCACAGACACTGACGGGTGGTGATGCTACTGCTATCGCCAGTCTGCCGGGTGCTGTAGCGGTGGATCCAGAAGTTACCACCAGCAAACAAGTGACCTATCAGGGCACGAATACCAGAACCAGCATCGTCGGCACCGGCGATCAGTATCCTGCTGTACGAAACCTTCAGATTGCCGATGGCTCATATTTCACTGCTGGTCAAGTCACTTCCCTCGCCAGAGTAGCTGTCATCGGGCCGACGGTTCTAGCAGATCTCTTTGCTACCGGCACTGAGCCAGTGGGACAAAATATAAATATCGGTGGAGATAATTTCACTGTCATCGGCGTCTCTGTAGCCAAAGGTGGTACCGGTTTTACCAACCAAGATGATCAGATTTTTATCCCTGTTACCGTTGCTCAACAATTCTTCACTGGAAATCAGTACGACAGCACTATTAGCGTCGAAGCAGATACGACTGCCGATATGACCAATGTTCAGAATGAGATCACTGCTCTGCTTCTCTCACGCCACAACATCAGTAACCCCACCAACGCCGACTTCAGCGTCATCAACCAAGCCGACATTGCCGCTACGGCTTCGGGTGTGACTCAAACATTCACTGTCCTTCTTGCTGCTGTCGCCGGCATTTCTCTTGTCGTCGGCGGTATCGGTATTATGAACATGATGCTTACCACGGTCACCGAACGTACCCGTGAGATCGGCTTGCGCAAAGCTATCGGCGCCAAGAAAAGCGACATCAGCACACAATTCCTCGTCGAAGCAGTTTCACTCACCTTTATCGGCGGAGTAATCGGGGTCATTCTAGGTGTTTTGGCTTCGTATGCGGTCACTACTTTTGGCGGTATTACCACGAGCGTCACTTCAAGCTCCGTCATCTTAGCTTTCTGCGTCTCGGCCGGCATTGGCATTATTTTTGGCTACTATCCGGCACGACGAGCGGCCGGGCTCAATCCTATCGAAGCGTTGAGATACGAATAAGTAAAATGACATAACATACATTTGCAAAAAAACCGGCATACCGTTCGGGTGAACGATTGCCTCCCTCTCACAAAGCTACCTGCTGGCACTTTGTTCCGAGAGTTTCTTGCAAATGTATGTTATGTCGTTTTATATGTTCCTGCGTCGCTCGCTCGCTTTTTCATACTTAGCATGTTAAGATTGATACATGGCGTTCCATACAATAAGTTCATCAAAAAAAATATCGAATGTCCCCATCGTCAATGTCATCCGACCAGTGATGCAGTTACGAGCTGGCCTTGATCGTATTTCGACATTCGTCCTGAAGAAAAAAATGGGCTTCGGAGTATCGCAGTTTCGTATCCTATACGTCTTAGCTTATAAGCCGCACATTACTCAAAGATACATCGCTGACTTTTGGGATGTAACCGAAGCATCTGTCAGCCGCCAGATGAATATTCTGGAAGAGCGCGGTTTCATCAAGCGGAATAGTATGAATAAAGGTAAAAAATCAAGACTTCCCAAACCCGTTATATCCCCCGCCGGCAAGAAGGCCGTCGATCGAGCATTACGTTACACTACTGAATCGTTCGAGAACATTTTCCGAGATATCGGGACGACGGACAGAAAAACCATCGTTCGACTTCTGGAAAAATTATTAGAAAAAGTCAAAATAAGCCCATCCCATGAAAACCACCCATAAAACCTCAAAAATAATCCTCTGCATCGTCGTTGCGATCATTGTTCTTGCTATTATTGCTGGCGGTGTTTATTTTATTACGCCGGGAGCGACACAAGAAAAATATACCACTACACCTATTAGCCAGATGGATTTGACCGAAACGGTCACGGCTACGGGCGTTGTAGCGGCGGATCAAGAATCTGTGTTGGCTTTCGACGGTGAAGGCGAGAACGGTCTCGGCGGCACTATCGCGACGGTCAATGTGGCTGTCGGCGATCATGTCACCCAAGGGCAAGTCTTGGCCACGCTTAAATCTGATTTTTTGGAATCTGGTCTCGAAGGTGCCCAAGCTGACCTAGCGGCTGCACAAGCGGAGCTCGCCACCATTGAAGAAGGTGCCACACCCGCCGATGTCGCCGTTTACAGTCAAAAATCTGCCGACGCTGAAACAGCTTTTTCGAGCGCCATTCACGATGCCTTTTTGAAGACACAGGATGCCATTGAGAATCAGACAGACGTCTTTTTTACCAATCCAGTTTCCGTCAATCCCGTTATCAATGTGCCGACTGAAAATACATATACCAAAAATAACATTGACCAAGAACAATTGGTCTTGATCGGAGATCTGCAAAATTGGAATACTGCTCTAGCTGGCGACACACCAAACCAAGTCACTCCGCAGGCGCAATCAGCGGCCAGCACAGCCCTCTCCGATGCCAAACAATTTTTCTCTGACCTTGCTGGAATCGTCAATTGGCTCAATACCGGCAATAGCGGTCTCAGTCAGACGACCATTGACGCTGATCGAGCTATCGTCACCGGTGCGGCAACCGAAGTGACGGCCGCCGCGACTGAATACACCGGTGCACTTTCCGGCGTGAACGAGGCCATCTCATCTCTTAACATGGAAGAATCGAGCTCGACGCCGTCAACCATCGCCGCTCAATCAGCCGAAGTGGCCAAAGCCCAAGCTGAAGTAGCGACTGATCAAAGCGAAATCGCCCATTCCGAACTGACGGCGCCGTTCGACGGCGTTGTTACCGATGTCGAACCAACGGTCGGCGAAGTCTTCAACGTCGGTGCACCGGCTATCACCGTCATCTCCGGTGGCCCGTTTAAGATCATCGCTCAAATGCCGGAGACGGACGTGGCAAAACTTACTTTGGGTGATACAGCTTCAGTTACTCTCCCAGCCTACGGTGCCAACACAATATTTCCTGCCACAGTTACTGACATTGATCCAGCAGAAACGACCGTGAATGCAGTCAACGGCTACCAAGTGACCCTTCATTTCGCCAGTGTTGACCCACGAATCCTTTCCGGCATGACGGCGAACATTTCCATCATCACGGCGACAACGAGCAGTGTGGTAGCAGTACCGGCAAGTGACATCATTACTGATACCACCACAACTGGCGACATACAAACATCAGTCATGGTCGAAAGTCAAACAAACGGACAGCCGAGCGGGACATTCGTCAAAAAGCCCATCACCGTCGGTATCACCGGTGATAACGGCTATGTCGAAATAAAGAGTGGCCTGTCCGATGGCGATATCGTAGCTAAATTTTAAGAAAGATTAATAGAAAAAGAAAAAATCAAAAAATATGAACCCCGAAAATAACCATACGGAAAATAAAGTCAAAACGGTATCCACCAAAAAACCCATTCTGAAACGCATTGCCGCAAGTAAGGCGGTACGGTGGATCGGTATCATCATTCTCGTGGTTCTCGCCGTCGTGGGTGCCGTCATCTTGAAACAATTGAACAGTCGCGTCTATACCGATCAGGCCGATATCGAAGCTCCGACCATCACCCTCGGACCAAGTGCACCAGGAATCCTCCAGAAACTTTTTGTCAATGTCGGCGATCACGTCGCCGCTGATACACCTGTAGCCGAAGTCGGTACTCAAATCATTCAGACTCAAGTGGCAGGTATCATCACTTCGACTGACAATATCATCGGTCAGATCGCCAATCCTACCGATCCGATCGTCACTATGATTGATCCGACACAGCTCCGTGCCGTGGCTCATCTCGACGAAGACAAAGGTCTCTCAAGCGTGCAAGTTGGCGATCATGCCACCTTCACCGTGGACGCTTTCGGCAGTAAAGACTATCAGGGTATCGTTGATGAAATAAGTCCAACCGCCCGCGAGAATGACGTCGTCTTCAATATTTCTGATCAACGCCAGACGCAGGAATTTGATGTCAAGGTCCGCTTTGACACCGCTGCATATTCTGAATTATCGAATGGCATGTCGGCGAAAATAACTATTTACAAGAATTAGTTTTTATTCTCCTTTATAAAAAAAATATGAAACACCAAAACACTTCAGAATATACTTTTGAGGAACACGGATAAATTTCTGCTGAAATTTTCCTCGTGCTCGCGCCGTCGCGCTCACAAGTTTCCTCAAAAGCATATTCTGAAGTGTTTCCATCCTCTCATATTATTTCAATACAATGGAAGAAAAACCTCATTTAAAATGGTTAATATTGGCAACCGTCATTATCGGGACTTTTCTTGGTAGGCTTGATCAGACAATTGTTAATTTGGCATTACCGAAAATTATCAATGACTTCGGTATTACCGTCTCATCTGCCGGATGGATAGCTACAGCGTACATCATTGCGAATGCCATCTTTGTGCCGATATGGGGTAAACTCGGTGACACCATCGGCCGAAAAAAAGTCTATATTCTTGGTTTTCTTATTTTCATTTTCGGTTCAGTCCTCGCCGGACTCGCATGGAACCTGACGTCCATGCTCGTCTTCCGCGTCATTCAAGCCATCGCCGCTTCAGCCGACTACCCCACCGCTATGGCCATTCTCGCCGTGACCTTTACGAACGGCAAAGAACGCGCCCAAGCTCTCGGAATATGGTCATCGTCATTTGCCGCGGCGTCGGTCTTCGGACCGCTTATCGGCGGACCGCTCATTGATAATTTCGGCTGGAGATCGGTCTTCCTTGTCAACCTCCCTGTTGGTATCGTTGGCCTCACCATGGCCCTCGCGTACGTCAAAGAATCTGTTTCAACCGTGGTGTCGCATTCTTTCGACTGGTGGGGAGCTATTACACTCGGTGCCGCACTCTCAACCCTTGTCCTTGTCCTCGACCAAGGCATGGGCTGGGGTTGGACATCGGCAAACAGCATTATCTGCTATGCCCTGACTGCTATTCTCACTATGGTCTTCGTCTGGATAGAGCATCATCACGACGAGCCAATCGTTGATCTGAAATTTTTCAGAAACAGCCTTTTCGTCAACACTCTTCTCAACAACTTCATCATTTTCATGGGCCTCATGGGCAGTGTTTTCCTTATCCCCATCTTCGCTCAGACATTTCTCGGCATGACAGCCACCCAATCGGGCTACCTGTTCATCCCACTCGCTCTTTTCTTCCTTCTGTCAGCTCCCGTGGGCGGCATGCTCATCGGTCGGGTCAAACCAAGCTACGTCATCGCCGCTTCAACCTTTGTGGCAGCCATCGGCCTTTTCATGTTCGTGGGTATTGATCCGCGCTCCGGCGTCCTCGCTATCACTGTGCCGCTCTCCGTCATGGCCTTCGGTATGGGTTTCGGTATGGCCCAGCGTACGAACCTCATTGCCGTCGCCGTGCCCGTCGAAGAAATCGGCGTGGCTTCGTCTATTCTCGCTCTCGGCCGCAACATCGCCGGCGCCTTCGGCATCGCTATCTTCGGTACCATTCTCGACAATAGTGCTTCCAGCCATCTCGCCAGCATCGTCAAAAACAGTGCACTTCATCTGCCAAGTCTCGCTACACCGGCGGGCATCGCCGCATATAAAGCGGCTATCGGCCTGATGGAGCTCAAAGCCCAAGTGGATGCCTACGGCACCGTCTTTGTCACCGCCGCCAGTGTCATTCTCGTCGGGGCATTTCTGGCATTTTTTATAAAAGTAAAACGAGAGGAAATGCATGGAGGGATGCATGTGCAGGTGGAATAGATAATAATTCGTATGAAATAATTGTCGCGATCAAGCTATGTCTATGATATTGTTAGTGTATGCCCACCTTTATCGAAAACAAAAAAGTCGGCCTCAATTATGAGATTATGGAAACATACGAAAGCGGCGTGGAGCTTTTGGGTTTGGAGGTAAAGTCGCTTCGCGCTAAGCACGGCTCGCTTGCGGGCGCGTATGTCGTCGTCCGCGGCGGTGAAGCTTTCATCGTCAACGCTCACATACCTCCCTATCAGGAAAAGAACACTGCCGCCGACTATGATCCGTATCGCACCCGCAAGCTTCTTTTAAAAAAATCAGAAATCGTCACACTCAGTGCCCAGGGAAATAAAAAAGGTTTGACAATTATACCTATTTCGATGTACAGTAAAGGGCTGAAAATTAAGATAGAGATTGCAGTAGTGCGTGGCAAGAAGAAGCACGACAAGCGAGAGACGCTGAAGAAGCGGCAGACCGATCGGGACATAGCCCGACAGTGGAACACACGCTAATTTGCACTTTGAAAATCAGGTCGCACCCGCGGCCGAATAATTCAGCGAAAAGTAAAAGCTGAAGTAAACCATGGGGATGCCAGGCCTCGACACGTGGCCTACCCGTTCATGCGCAATGGAGAGCACCGTTACCTCTTAAATCTGACGGAAATCGCAACTGCAAAAAATTCAGTCGCAACGGCCAAGTCTATTTTGTCTCCATATTTTGGAGCAAACAGCTTCGCCTTCGCTTACGCGAAAGCCTAAGTGACATCCGTCTGCGTGCGTCCGCGCCGCAGTCCGGGTGATATATAGCGGACTAGGAATCGGTACTGCCTCACGCCGGCTTCCGAACCAATGAGGCTCGCCCTGCATATATTTTGTCCGTTTTGAGTATGCTGGGTCAAATCTAAAATGATCTAACCATTGTAGAAGCGTGTTCGGGAATCATGTGCACGGCGGTTCAATTCCGCCCATCTCCACATCCAATGACTTAGAAGCGTCAAAAGTCTCAAAAACCCTTAAGGGTAGCGATAGAATAGCGGTTCCAAAGCCGCTATTTTTGCTATAGGCTATGTTCTTCTCGAAGACCAGTTTTAATACGAGCCGTTTCATGGCTAAATCGCCATCTTCCCAAGTAGCATATGGGTTTTCTAGGATTGAGAAGACGAAATCAAGGGCGGTTCCAAAATCAATAGTTCGCTTGGTTGAATTTTGTAACTTATCCTTTAAAACCTGTTCCTCTTTACTCAAATCCTCGACCTGCGCCTCATAGATTTCAACCATCTTTTCACTTGTGGTCTTATCGATCCTCTTAACTAATACAGCAATCTGGGCGGTAATAGCATCGAGTCGAGTCTCAACCTGATTGTGTGTACCTTTGGTATCGTTAATCACGTCATTCCACATATCGAGAAGAATTTCTCTCGTCGCATTAAGCGTCGTCTTTTTAGGCTTTATACCTTTCAGGATCATCTTAAATTTTTTATGCACTTCATCACTATTCAAGCTCTTATTTTTTTGTGAACAATTAATCTCAGTACAACGATAATATGCAAATCTACCATTACGGCCGGTAGACCAACTTGCGGTCAATAGTTTCTGACAGTGTTCGCATAAGACAAAACCCCGTAAATGAAAATCTTCACGGGTATCCTTTCGTGTAAAACTTCTTGCTCTACCCTCTAATTTTTCCAAGATTTTTTCGTGAGTCTCAAGATTGATAAGAGCTTCGTGATGACCTTTTCTTCGCGTAATTTCCCACTTTGGATATTCGATATATCCCGCATAAATAACTCTTTCTAAAAGGCGTCTCACTACTTCTAAATGAATTCGTTTACCTTCATAAAAATCCTTCAATTGCAGAAATTTTTGAACATCTATTTGCTCCTGAAAACGGCCA